>Ga0307428_1000062_pt1 | contig 99175 bp, 99 predicted proteins | sample SalMarWE160240MG_FD_202161 | JGI IMG/M metagenome (GOLD analysis project Ga0307428, IMG submission 202161) | Salt marsh sediment microbial communities from the Plum Island Ecosystem LTER, Massachusetts, United States - WE1603-240 | ecosystem: Environmental > Aquatic > Marine > Intertidal zone >...
AGTGTTGCCTGGGCATGGTTGGTATATCGAGTGAGGAACTGCGTTGCTAGTTCTACCGATGGTGGAAACTCACCTAGAAATTGCCGGAATTTATCAAGGGTGAGTGTATACTGGTCGAACTGTCCATGTGTCAGTCTAACCTTGAGGTGATCATAATAGAGCACAAAAAGTTCGTGGTTTGTCTTGCGCTTCAGGGAAAGTCGGCGTTTAGCTTTATCGTCCAATAGCACCTCGAGTAATTCTCTGACGCTTAATTCTTCGATTATTAAATCTAATGGTGGAGCTGAGGGGACTCGAACCCCTGACTTCCTCCGTGCAAAGGAGGCACTCTCCCAACTGAGCTACAGCCCCATCTGTAAAAATATTATAACAGCAAAGGGGCTCATTCACAATTCGCCTCGATAGCTTCAAACACGCAACCCCCACCTACCACCGACACACCCTACCGATGCCAGTAGTCATTAAACTATGGAAGGTTTATAATAGAACGCCACCTTAAGTATTAAGTATAGAAAAGGGGAAAAAGACTGGCTGGAATGACAATCACTCATATCATTACTCTGCTGGGAGCCGGTGTCGTTGCTGGCTTCGCCGGTGGCCTGCTGGGTCTAGGTGGTGCCTTCATTATGACCCCGGTTCAATATATGGTATATGTCAATATGGGTATCCCGACAGATACGGCAATAAAGCTGGCATTCGGCACCAGTCTATTGGTTATTTTACCCACAGCCATCAGCGGCACCTGGAGACACCATAGAAATAGAGCCGTGTGGTGGAAAGCAGCCATTATCATGGGTAGCTGTAGCCTAATAGGTGCCTTGGGTGGCTCTACTATTGCCACTCACCTCCCCGGGGCACCGTTAAAGATAGCCTTTGGCGCTCTAACTCTGGCTGGCGGTATCTGGATGCTCACCAACAGGCTACCGCAAACTGAAGATAAGCCCAAGGACAATCCTTGGTTGTGGGCGGCCTGGGCTCTACCTATAGGTATCATAACTGGCCTCATTGGAATTGGCGGCGGGATACTGGCGATTCCAGTGATGACACTGGCCCTCAGATTCAAGATGCATACTGCCGTAGCTACATCCCTGGCTATGATGATATTAACCAGCACTGGCGGTGTTATCGGCTATCTTAGTCTTATAAACAGTATCGGTGTTACTAATTTACCAGCCTACTGTATAGGCTACATTAATCTACAATCGTGGTTCTTGCTGGCAGTTACCAGTATTGGTATGGCACAAGTTGGGGCTATAACTTCCCACCATCTACCAGCCAAGCAACTAAGGTATATCTTTATCACTATGATGTTCTATCTGGGGCTCAAGATGCTCGGTGTCTTTGACTGGCTGGGTTGGCCAATATAAATAGCGAGGGGATACCTCAAGTTAGACATTAAACAGAAAGGTAATTACATCACCACCCTGGACTATATAGTTCTTCCCCTCCAGCCGGAGAAGCCCTTTCTTCCGAGCTTCGGGCAGGCTACCACACTTCACCAGGTCGTCATAGCTGATTACCTCTGCCCGAATAAAGCCTCTTTCCATATCAGAGTGAATTTTACCAGCGGCTTTAACAGCATCGGTGCCGCTCTGAATAGGCCAGACTTTAACTTCAGCCGAGGCTATAGTGAAAAATGAGATTAACCCCAGTAGTTCGTAGGAGAGTTTGATAATGCGGTCAACCCCGGATTCCCTCATGCCGAACTCAGCGCGTAATGCATCAGCAGCACTATCATCCAATTGAGCCAGCTCCATTTCCAGCTTGCCACAGACGGCAATAAGGCGACATTTTGGCCGGGAATAACGTGAGTTTAGCTCTGTTGCCAAAGATTTTGCCTCAGGTAGCTGGTCTTCTCCGATATTGACCACCAGCAGCAACGGCTTGGCAGTAAGAAACTGGAAGTTAGCCATAGCTCTGGCTTCTTCGGTAGCCAGCGTTAGCTCCCGGCTGGACACATCCTTTTCTAAACCAGCCTTAATCTTCATTAGCAGCTCTTGCTCGCGGAGGAGACCTGGGCGCTCAGGCTGCTTGGCTCCTTTCAAGGATACCCCTATCTTCTCCAGTCTTCTCTCCAGCAACGCCAGGTCAGAAAAGACAAGCTCCAAATCCATGTTGGCTATATCTCGCTCTACATCCAGGTTGCCTTCAACATGGGGTATGCTTTCATCGCTAAAGGCTCGGACTACATGAATAAGGGCATCTACATTGCTAAGTTGGGACAGCAATTGACCACCTATGCCCTTGCCCTTGACTGAAGCACCTATATCAATATAGGTTGTCGAAGCAGGAACTACCCTCTTGGGGTGAAGCATATCGGCTAGCACCTTAAGGCGGGGCTCCGGGACCTTGACTGTCCCAATATGTGGGGCTGAGCCTTCCTGGGTGTATCTTCCTGTATCAGCTTCGCCTCTGGTTAAAGCGTTGAAAATGGTTGTCCGGCCGCTTTTAGCCAGCCCTATAATGCCAATATCAACACTCACTAGCCCATGACCTCATGCCTTTTAATAAGCTGAAGTTATTAATATGCCGACTTTATTATTCCCTTGGCATGCTTAAGGGTGAGCTCTCTTTCCTTTTTAGTTAACTTTTCATTAGCTGCCAAATTCAATAAGGCAAGAAGCGCTTCATGACTGCCGATGTTACCAATCAGCTTGATGGCTTTAGTCCTTAGTTCGACAGAAAGTGTTAAATCAGTGGCAACAGCAACTAGCTTCTTTAGCTCATCAGGTCGTTCTGCCATTTTTATTTCTCCTTTTAGCTCTACACGCTAGGTAGGGCATTCCCCCATATTTTACTCTTTGCGCCAGCATTCTTCAATATCACGAATTGTCTGGTAAGTATTGTCACCAAAGACGGTATCGCTGCCCAAAATTATACAGAATTGACAAGCCAACTCCTCTCAAGTATGATTAGTGCTTGGTCAAGAATTTTGTTAACTACTTGCTCTCCGGCGAAATAGATTGACCTTCAAGGAGATACATCACGGTCAGCGATAGGTTAGAGGAGTTTGCCCCTATATTTTACCCGAAATCACATGCTGTGATCGGGGCTTCAGCCGACCTACGGAAGTTTGGCGGAAGGTTCCTAAGAGTATTGCTCTCATTTGGCTATGCCGGGAAGACCTACCCGGTGAACCCCCGCGAGAGCCAGATTCTGGGACTCAAGACATACTCCAGAGTTGGCGATATCACGGAACCAGTTGACTTCGCCAGCATCACTGTTCCAGCTCAGGCCGTTCCTGAAATCGTTGAGGAATGCCTAGCCAAGGGGATAAAAGCAGTGCAGGTCCTTACTGCTGGTTTCAGGGAGATAAGCGAAGAAGGTCAAAAGCTTGAAGAGCAACTGATTAGTATCGCCGCCAAGGGGATTCGCATCATTGGCCCCAACTGTTTCGGTGTTTACTGTCCAGCGGGCGGTCAGACTATCCTGCCAGGCGAGGATTTTCCCAGAGAAAGTGGGCCGGTAGCGTTTATCAGCCAAAGCGGCGGCTATGCTGTCAGAGTCCCACGCCAGGCTAGCGGCTGGGGAATTCGCTTCAGCAAGGTGGTCAGCTACGGGAATGCCTGCGATGTGAATGAGTGCGACCTTCTGGAATATCTGAGAGAGGATGCGGAGACCAGGGTCATTACTGGCTATATTGAGGGTGTGAAAGACGGGCCCAGATTCTTCAAACTCCTTCAAGAGGTTTCTAAAACCAAGCCGGTGATACTCTGGAAGGGAGGACTTACCCATAGCGGGGCCAGGGCAGTTCATTCTCACACTGGCTCTCTGGGTGGTGAGGAGGCAGTCTGGGATGCCGTTTTCAAACAAAGCAGTGCTATTCGGGTGAACAGCCTTGAAGAGCTTCTTGATACCACCCTTGCCTTTCTGCACCTGGCTCCATACCGAGGGCGCAAGGTTTGTCCGGTGGGTGGCGGTGGCGGAATCACCGTGGCTGCCAGCGATGCCTGCGAGAGAGTGGGGCTTTCGGTGCCGCTGTTCCCTACCCAGCTTCAGAAGAAGCTGGCGTCAATGGTCCCCCCGGCAGGTACTAGCGTTCGAAACCCGGTGGACGTGGGCAGCCCCTTCCCACTCCCTGCCGCGCTCAGGGGAGTTTTGGAAGCGGTGCTCACCGAGGGCGGTGTGGACGCCATAATTGTCGATGAGATTGAAATGTCTATATCAACCCCCAGTATGAAGGGGTTTGGAGGAAATCACGGAGAACTGACCCAAGTCCCGGTTGATGTTAAAAAGAGATTGGACAAGCCGGTAGTGATGGTGCTGCCTGTAGAGGCCATCGGGGCCGATGCCCTGGAGTTTGAAGGTGCCCGGCGCAACATCTGCGATTACTACCTTAGCCAAGGAATCCCGGTTTACCTAACGCTGGAGCGTGCTGCCAAAGCCTTAGCAAATTTGGCCGGCTATTATGAACGCCGTGATGCAATTTCATCACCATCGGACTCAGGCAACTAAAATCCAGGAGCTGGCAATCGGTTTTCCCCTACCCAGCTTATTTCCATCGGAAGAGCTTTCACACTACAATAGCGTGACTCAAGTAAAAGACAAAAGAAGGAAGGGAAATGAATTACATAGTTTTAGTCAAACAAGTGCCTGATATAAAAAATATCCCCAATGAGGCTTGGGACTGGGAGAAGGGCACCTTAAAAAGAGGTTTGTTGGATAACGTCTGCAATGAACTTGATAAACAGGCGTTGACCTTTGCGTTAAGGATGAAAGAGAAACATAATGGCCAGACAGTTAGTTTAACAATGGGTCCGCCTTTTGCCGAAGAAGTTTTGAGATATTCTTTATCCATCGGCGCTGATGTAGGTGTGCTGCTTACTGATAGAAAGCTCGGAGGTGCTGATACAGCAGCTACAGCTTACCCACTGGCTCAAGCAATAAGAAAAATTGAAAAAGAGATATTTAACGGTGACAAGAACTACGTAATCGTCAGTGGCATGCAGTCAGTCGATGGTGATACCGCCCAGGTTCCTCCACAGATTGCCGAAGGGCTGGGCATAGTGCATATCGCCTATGCCACATCTTTTAGCTTTGATAACGGAAATCTGAGAGTGGAAAGAATAACCAGAAGGGGCACCGAAACGGTAACCCCAGAGAATTACCCCTGTATGGTGACTGTTACCGAATGGACGCAGCCACTAAATGCCTCATTCAGTAGAACAAGGTGGGCATATTCACAAAAGCTTTACCAGTGGAGTGCTGCTGATATAAATGCCGACGAATCCCATATCGGATTAACCGGCTCCAGAACAGCCGTAGTTAGAATTTTTTCACCAAAGGAAGCTATCCAGAGGAATTGCGTTTTTGAAAGTGATTTGGGGAAATTAGTAAGGATGCTAAAAGAATCCTATACCAGTAAGCTGGAGCCTGCTGAAGAAGAGGAGGAGACACCAAAATATCACTTACCCGAAGGCAAAAAATCCGATTATAAAGGAGATATCTGGATATATGCCGAACAGGAGGGGGGAGAAATAAATCCAGCTTCATTTGAGCTACTAGGCAAAGCCATTGAACTGGCCAGTCCGCTTGATGAAAAGGTTGGTGCTGTGCTGGTTGGCAAAGATATAAAAGGGTTATCCAAAGAACTGATAGCCTACGGGGCTGATAAGGTTTATATTGCCGAGCATGAGTTGCTAGAAAATTTCCTGCCTGTCCCATATACAAAAGCAGCCTCAGAGCTGATTGAGAAATATAAACCGCAGATGATGTTGTTTAGTGCTACGCCTCTAGGCAGGGAGCTGGCGCCGAGGGTTGCTTATAGAACAAGTTCAGGGTTGACGGCTGATTGTACAGGGCTAGATATAGTAGATTTTAAAAGGGGTGACCGAGAATTTACCGGGGTTTTAAGGCAAACAAGACCCGCGTTGGGGGGAAATATAATGGCCAGCATAATTACCCAAAACTCAACAGTGCAGATGTCCACAGCCAGACCAGGTGTTATGCAGGCTCTAAAGCCTGACAATGGACGGACAGGAGAGGTTTTTGAATATGCACCCCGTATCACAGAATCTGATTTGGGAGCAAGGATTGTCTCGGCTGAGCTTCACCAGCTTACCTCCGAGCTTAAGGATGCTGCCGTAATCGTTGCCGGTGGGAGTGGCTGCAAGACAAGAGAGGGCTTTGACAAATGCATACCTTCACTAGCCGAGAGTCTAGGCAGATTCTTGGGACAAGAAGCTATGGTGGGTGCTTCAAGGCTGGCTGTTGAGTCAGGATTTATCGACCGCAGCCATCAGGTTGGCCAGACCGGCCAGACAGTCAAGCCTAGGGTGTATGTTGCCGCCGGTATTTCAGGAGCAGTGCAACATCTGACCGGCATGCAAAACTCCGATATTATCCTGGCAATAAATAAAGACCCGAATGCCCGAATTTTCAAAGTCGCTGATTTTGGAATAGTAGGTAATTTGGAAGAGATAGTTCCCGAACTTATTAAGGCGCTAAATTCGCAAGGAGCATAATAATGGACAAGCTAAATAAAATGGAAGCCCTTTTTGTTGGAGCCGGCCCGGCGAGCCTGGCTGGAGCTATAAAACTAAAACAACTCCTTACTCAAAAGGGGAGAGACGAGTCAGTCGTTGTCATCGAAAAAGCAGATAAGCTGGGGCAGCATAATCTGTCCGGAGCTGTTTTTGAAGCCGATGTCTTGGATGAATTAATTCCTGACTGGCGAGAGAAAGAAGACGGATTTGTCGTCAAGATGCTGGCCAACCGGGTAGAAAGAGACGAGACGATTTTTCTTTTGGGGGATAGATTGACCATAAAACTCCCCGAAACTTTTGTACCGTCGCACCTGCGTCATAAAGGGGATTACGTTATTTCGGTTAGTGAGCTGGTTAACTGGTTGGCTGGTATTGCCAGAGAGCTAGGTGTTGAGATATATACTGGTTTTGCCGCCAAAGAGATGGTGGTAGAAGATAATCTGGTTAGGGGTGTAAAACTTGATGATAAGGGACTGGACAAGGATGGCAAGCAACAACCAAATTATTCACCGGGGGAAATAATAGATGCCAAAGTAACCGTCCTTGGTGAGGGCTCGTTAGGCCTGTTATCCGAGGAGCTGGTTAACAGATTTAATCTCGGAAATGGTAGAAATCCACAGGTCTATTCTCTTGGGGTTAAGGAGATTATTAGATTACCAGAAAAAAATAATTTTGGGGCTAATCGCGTGATACATACCATGGGTTTCCCTAATAAAGCATTAACCCCTGATACTTTTGGCGGAGGCACCATCTATAGCCTGGGGAAAAATATGGTAGCAGTAGCCATTATCCTAGCCCTGGACTGGAGGTATTGCGACCTCAATCCTCAGCAGGAGCTCCAGCTCTTTAAATCCCATAGCTTTGTCAAGAGAATGATTGAGGGTGGAGAGGTTACCGCCTACGGAGCCAAGACACTGCCAGAAGGCGGCTGTTATTCAATACCGGAACTGGCTACCAACGGTGCCATTATCATTGGGGATGCCGCCGGTTTGACCAGCGTAAGAAAGCTTAAGGGACTGCATTATGCCATCAAATCAGGAATGCTTGCCGCCGAGGCTATTTTTAAGGCGATTGAGGAGCAAGATTTCTCCAGGCATACCTTAAAGACGTATGAAGACCTGCTGGAGAAAAGCTTCGTAATGAAAGACCTCCACGCGGCCAGGAATTACCGGCAGGTTTTTACCAAAACGGGAAGAGCTGGATTGTATCTGGGAGCACCCTTATCACTTGTCCAGCAGTGGATTCCATTCAGATTGGGGACTAAGCCAGACTATGAGGGCATGAAAAAAGCCAGGCTAGAAAGACAATATAGCGGCGGTATTGACCGGCTGACTGCGGTCAGCCTTTCTGGTACCGCTCATCGGGAAGACGAGCCTTCCCACATTACATTCTCAGACCCCGGGCAATGTGCCGCCTGCGGAGAAGAATATGGCTGCCACCCCTGTGAATCATTCTGCCCGGGAGAGGTATATAAATTCGAAGACGACAAACTGATTTTAAGCCCATCCAACTGCGTGCACTGTCAGACATGCCGGGTAAAATGCCCCCGCCAGGTTATAAAGTGGGAGGTTCCAGAGGGAGGAGATGGGCCAAGATATAAACTGATGTAGCTCTTAGGTCAACACCACCGCCTTGAAAGCATGTATTGACAAAGTCCCAATAGAGAACTAAACTCAAGCCCCAGCATGTGAAATGATTTAAAGAGAGATTAAAGGTGGCATTGGCTTAGGAGGTACGGAGGATGAGGCAAGGGCAATGCAACCGGCATATTAAGAGCCTGACCTCATTCTCCTGGATGTTGTTATGCCTAATCGCCTATAAAGCCAAAGCTTCGGGGGTGACCATTTGGCTAATTGTTGGACCTAACAACATCCGGTCGATAGTAGGGTGCATCAAGGTAGAGTGCTAGCGAATCTCTAATTACATAAGCCCGCATAATAAATTTCCTTACTATGCAACTTAAGCAAATACTGATACGACGTATAATCAACGTCCTTTAAAATGCGGCTCTCTTCTCTCCAAAAAGGCTCTAAGTCCTTCTTTCCTGTCTTCGCTTATTTCTTGAGGCCATATGAAATTTATATGCTCTCTTTCATCTACCCTAACCTTGTTATCTGTTGTTTTATAGTGCCCATACTTAACTGCTTTGATATACAGTGGCGGAATCCTTTTTAACAATTCTGCCCACCTAATTGCTTCTGACATAAGCTCCGAATCGGGAACGACTTTGTTCACGAGACCCACCTCGTAGGCCCTTTGAGCGCTCATTATTTGTCCATCATCCCAGGCAAGCAACATGAATTCCAGGCTTATCTTAAATGGCATGTACGGTAAATATTCTATTGGAGGTAGTGGCAAACCAACTCTCGGCTCTGGAAATCCGATTAAGGCACTCTCTGCTGCGATTGTAATATCACAGCCTCTGATTGCTATGGCATAGCCGCTACCCAGAACATATCCATGAACAGCACCTACGATAGGTTTGAATACCGATATCCCATTTGCAGGATAGGCTTGGTGGACTTGAAAGGGAACCTCTGGATTTGTTGCGCCGGGTGTTATATCAGCACCACCACAAAACGATTTGCCTGCTCCGCTAAGAATAGCCACTCTGGCATCAGGGTCTTTCTCGAAACGTCCCCACGTCTCCCGCAGTGCGTCACTCAACTCAGCATTTAGAGCATTTAGCTTTTCTGGGCGATTCATAGTTATAAAAGCAATCTCATCTTTAACTTCGTACAGAAGTATTCGATTAGCCAATTTTTGACCTCCTAATCTATTTCTTGATAAAACCACCGAACTTTAATTTCATTCAGGTTCTCCCCCTTTATCAACTACTGTGGCTATGTTACTATTCCAACCGCCGACAATCAAGAGGTGGATAGCAGGCGTAACAATAGCTTGAATTGTTACCTCATTAGACAAAAGGGCGGATTGTGTAATAGCTCCGGATGATGATAGATTTTGACAAACCAGAGGCAGATTAGTTGAACCCAAAGTTTGTATATACCGGTGTTAGAGGAAGTGCTACCAAGCAACAGTAGCCGTGGCTATTTATCAGGGGTAGGTTGAGGGGGGCGACATCTTTGGCTGCTACTTAACCCTTTTCGGTAATATGCATTAATACGCATTTGCCATCTTCCAGCCAAGCACAGGAAGGGGAGCAAACCAAGCCGAGTGGGCACTGAAAAACCTCTTTCTGAAAAGCATCCTTAATCATGCCCCTAATTACCTCTCGACAGTCACCAAGGCTCTGGCTAACCTCATCTTTCACCACCGCAATTACATCATCGGTTACCTGTTCTTCAGGCATCCCCAACTCATTGGCACAAGCCAGGACGTCATCCCTAGTCACCATAAAGAGGGCCATAAGGAGAATGTCTTTCATATCATCTTCTGCCATTTGTCTTACCCCTCTCTTAGATTTTGCCCCTTTGCTATACTTCCATCTTACGACATGAAAATAAATTAGCCATAAAATTAGCATTGAAATTTCATAAAATTTCAGAAGGCTCCAGTTTGACCGCTTTTCATCGCCTGTGTTATCCTGAAAAGCGCCCCACGATATTTGACTATGGAGCAAAGTAAGCTCCAGGTGAGGTAGGAGATGACCGAGAAAAAGCCGATTTCATCTGATGACGATGTCACCATTGTGCCTACGGGCTGTTGCCATGACTGCGGTGGCCGTTGTGTGCTCAAGGCTCATGTTAAGGACGGTAAGATTATCAGGCTTGAGACCGATAACGGCGAGGAGCCTCAGATACGTGCCTGTCTACGAGGGCGTGCCTACCGGCAGAGGGTCTATTCGCCAGACCGGCTGAAATACCCCCTGCGCCGCACCGGGGAACGCGGGCAGGGACAGTTTGAACGCATCTCGTGGGACGAGGCACTAGACATTGTAGCCTCGGAGCTCGTCAGGATAAAAGAAACCTACGGTAACTCAGCCATTCTCCTGGCGGGCGGCACGGGTAACCAAGGCATGCTCCACGGCGTCAATCCGGTAGGTCTGATGCTCCTTCACTTCGGCGGCTTCACCCGCACCTGGGGCGCAGCCTCCTATGAGGGGGCACTCTTCGCTTCTATGGCTACCTATGGCACCATCAGCACTGGCAACACTCGGGATGACCTGCTCAACTCCCGTCTCATCATCATGTGGGGCTGGAACCCGGCCAACACCATTCAGGACCCCGGCACCAGCCTCCATCTGGCTCAGGCTCGGGAGAAGGGCATCAAGATTGTGGCTGTAGACCCCCGCTACACGGACTCGGCAGCCACCTTTGCTCACCAGTGGATTCCTATTCGTCCCGGCACCGATACCGCCATGCTCATCGCTATGGCTTATGTCATCATCGTCGAGAACCTTCAGGACCAGGCTTTCATTGACAAGCATACCGTGGGCTTCGACAAATACAAGGATTACGTACTAGGCAAGGAGGACGGTATAGCCAAGACACCACAATGGGCCGAGGCTATCACCACCGTGCCTGCCGAGGTCATCGCCAACCTGACACGGGAATACGCTACTACCAAGCCGGCGGCACTCATCGCTGGCTGGGGCCCAGCCCGTGCCGCCATGGGCGAGCAATACTGCCGAGCCGCCAACGTGCTTACTGCCATGACCGGCAACATTGGCATCCACGGCGGCTATGCCTCCGGTTTTATGAGGGCCTACTCCAGCCGTGAAACACGCGGTCCACACGGGTCAGGCAATCCGGTGGAGGAAGGAGCCCCGCCACGCAAAGACAGCCTCTATAAGCTACGAGGCGGCACTAATCCCAATAGCGCCCGTATCCACAGCGCTAAGATTTTTGATGCCATCCTGCGAGGTCGCGCTGGAGGCTACCCCGCCGACATCAAAATGGCATACGTGGTGGCGACTAACTACATTAACCAGAACCCTAATACGCGCCGCGGCGTGGAAGCCTTTAAGTCTCTAGAGTTTATTGTAGTGCATGAGCAGTTGATGACCCCCACCGCCAAGTTTGGCGACATCGTGCTGCCGGTGAATACCTTCATGGAGCGCAGTGACATCGCACCCCCATGGCTAGGCTCACCCTACTACATCTACCTCAACAAGGCCATCGATTCCCTATACGAGTCGAAGTCAGACCTGGAGATATGCCGTGAGCTCTCCAAGAGACTGGGCATCCCTCAAACGCTTGGCGACGAGACTGAGGACGAGCTGCTGCGCGCCATCGCTGCCACCCGTGGCGACATTCCTGACTATGAAGCTATGAAGCGTGACGGAGTGCTCAAAATCAAGACTCCGGAGCCCATTGTCTCTTTCAAGCAGCAGGTCGAAGACCCGGAGAATAACCCGTTTCCTACCCTATCGGGCAAGGTTGAGATATACTGCGAGCATCTGGCCGAGATGAACAATCCCACAATCCCACCCATCCCTAATTACATCAGCCACTGGGAAAACTACGATGACCCCCTGGTCACCAAGTACCCTCTGCAGCTTCTCACCACTCACTACAAGACGCGAGCGCACTCTACCTGGCACAACGTGCCCTGGATGCGAGAGCTAGAGCCGCATTCTGTTTGGATAAATACTGCTGATGCTGAGGCTCGCAGCATCAAGGATGGTGATTTGGTGGATGTCTATAACGAGCGGGGGAGAATACGCATCCCGGCCAAGGTCACCGAGCGCATCATGCCTGGCGTGATTAACGTCAGCCAGGGAGCCTGGTATGAGCCCGATGAAAAGGGCGTAGACCACGGGGGGTGTGCCAATGTGCTTACCAATGATGAGCAATCCCCCGGCGGAGCCGTGCCTATGAACACTGCCCTGGTTCAGGTAGAACTGGCACCGCAGGGCTAAAGGAGGATTTTTAATCACGTGTCGGGGATAGACACCGAGTTCGAAACTATAAATCGTCAGCGAAAGTGGCACAGTTGGGAGTCTAAAATATGACCCAGATGGGTTTCTACTTTGACCAGACGCGCTGCACGGGCTGCTACGCCTGCGCTGTTGCCTGCAAGGACTGGCACGACATTGATGCCGGACCAGTCAACTGGATGCGGGTACACATCATCGAGAACGGCAAATTCCCTAATCTTTCCGCTGCTTATCTAGCCTCACCCTGCTATCATTGTGCTAACCCGCCCTGCGTCCTGGCTTGCCCGGTGGACGCCATTACCCAAAGAGAGTCCGATGGCATCGTGGTGGTCGACCAGGAGAAGTGCTTGGGCAATAGAGAATGTCGCACACTCTGTCTCAATGCCTGTCCCTGGAAGGCACCGCAGTTCGGTCCTGAAGAAAACGCCAAGATGCAGAAGTGCGACCTCTGCCTGGAGCGGTTAGAGCGAGGTCAGCAACCCATCTGCGTCGAGGCTTGCCCCATGTATGCCCTGGATGCCGGCCCTTTGGATAAACTCAAGGCGAAATATGGAGATGCAGTAGAGGCCGAGGGCTTTAGCTACTCAGCAAGATTCAAGCCCTCGGTGACATTCAAGCCCAAGCCACGGGAGCAGTGAATCCCAAATATAAAAAGCGCCAGCCCGGCAAAGCTGGCGCCTCTAAATTTCTGGTGGAGGCGGGGGAGAGTCGAACTCCACTGTCGATTTCTGAGACCATTTCCAATAGTATACCACATGTTTCTTACCTGTCCACCAGTAGTGTTCTAGAAACTAGTTTCAGACAAGCCTCTTACTCAACCAACTTTGAATGTAATCCCTCAAAGCTGCTCCCCCAACTTCTCGACCAGCTCATAGCTCTAGTTCCAATCCAGCTCCGCATTGTAAAGCTTTGTCTGGGAATAAATCCAATATCTCCCTCTTGTATTGAGTGCAGTGACAGGGATAGATTACTGATAACCCCTCGAAAAGCTTAAAGTCACGAAACCCGTGGAAGCCTCCAGCGATGCCATAGAGTTTCCCGAACTTTGAGGCAGCGCCGAGGATATTTCTCATGGCGGGATGAGCACACCCTGTTACTACAAATATTCCCTTCTTTGTCTTGAGCACCAAAGATTGCTCTACGCCTTCAAGTTCACCAGTGGAAAAGACATCCTCGCAAATTTGTATCGCCTCCTTGACCATAGTTACCCTTCTCCCCGGGAACGTTCTTCTAAAAGAATCGGGTAGAAAAAGCTCAGCTACTTTGTTTATACTCAGAATCTCAGAAAGTCCTCCAGTATGATCTCCGTGGGCATGCGAAATCACGATTGTCCTTATATTCTTCGGGGCTATATTAAGCTCTTTCATATTATGTGCCAGCGTAGAGCTATCGGCGCCAGTATCAAATAGAATTGGTGGCGTTTTTTCACTTTCAATGAGAGCAGAAAACCCCCAGCCAGGCCTTAGCCTCTCCTCCTTTATTTCATTGTCATAAACAACTGTAATCTTCATCTTCCCTCCTTATTAACTTACTGAGAAGCTGTGGCCGCCATATATGTCCATGGCAGTGGCCGACTGGATGTTGCCAAGCTTCATAGGCGCTTTTGTGGTGGGCACTTAAGCTTAATGCTTATCGCAGTATCGCTGATGGTTCCCTCCCAAGAGAGCCCTGTCTTAGATTCCTTGAAATTGTTATCGATAAAGTCTAACTGATAGGGTCTCAAAAGCCAAAACAAATCAGTCGTGTACTTGTTCCCGCTCACTGTAATAGGGTCGTAAATGCGGCACCTGATAACGGTTGTCATGCCCTTCTCCAGGTCGCCCTTCTTATATTTCTCAATAACCTGCCCTAAGGTTTTGCTTGAGAACTGCATCCCCAACGCTTACCCCCAGCAACTCTGCTAATAATGGACACTTAGCTCTTAAGAGGAAGAAGATGTTATCTGGCTCTTCATTGAGCGACTCATAGTTCCCCTGCCCCTTGGCGATTATCACGTCAGCGGAATAATAGAGTTTTAGCATCTCGGAGGAGCACTGAGAAAGAATGGTGGCTGGGGAATCTGAGCCACTGGGTACAATTCTAGCCACCCTATCCATACCCACAGCCATAGCATCATCTAACGTGACGTCATTTATGATTGGTCTTTCCCTTACCACAAAGTCAATTTCCAGCTCCTTTACCTTGTGAAGCTCCTCAATAAGCACGCGGTCAAACACAATCTCACCAGCATTGTCTCCCAGGTATAAGATACGCCGTGAGTTATTAATACTGTTTCGGAACTCGTGATAGTCATTGATGGCTAGTGGAGATGACACAGCCGTTTTCACGATACTATCCATATCAACCTGCTCGAAATTAGGACCAAGGTCAATCGAGTTACCGCCTATAGCCAGCTTACATGCTGTAAGCAACAGCTCTTCTGAATCTGCCACGACCTTCTTGAGGCGTGTGTAAAGAGCTAACGCCGCCTGGTTAGCCTCAACTTTTGCCTTGCGGAAGGGGTCATCATTTCTGGTAATTTGGTAGATTAGCTTATACCCCTGCTGTGCAATCTCTGGTGGTTTCAAGCCTAACGAAAGACGTGGAATCATAGCGGCTACTGCGTCTATGACTTGGCGGTGAACCTCCTCGTCATCAGTTGCTGCTCTCGCCGCTTTTAGAGCCTGACTCAATAGGCATGGCAGGCAATCAAGGTAAGCTCTCAAGTCTGCTCCTCCCGGTTTTTACCAGTAGTTTCAGCCCAGCTAGCCTTCTGGTGCTTCAGCCTTTCGATCCGCTCGATAAGGTTCTCCGTCCTTTGCTTCAGTGAAACAACCGTAATTTGTAGTTCTTGCTTTGATACTGGGACCATTTCCACAATTGCCCCCCGCAGGCATACCTCAAGGCAAAGGTAGCACTGATTACACTTGTTTTGGTCTATCTCAGCCTGACCTGAAAAAAGAGAAATAGCTTGTTGTGGGCAATTCTCAGCACAGAGCCCGCAGCCAAGACACAAGTCTTTTCTTACTTGTAACATTGTTTCACCTTTTAAACTCCTACCTCTTTGCTTATTGAGCACCAAATATTTAATTAACCGCCCTCCGCTAGTTTCCTCCTACGTCGGGGCAATTTCCTCATATAAAATTTCCTTCCCTGATATTCCACCTCCATGAGACTGCCATCTTCTATTAGCTTTTCGACAACTTTCCAACTGGTATCAGCCTTCTTCAGGAGTTCTATAACAGCTTCGTCTCTCATGGGATGAACTGAAGTAATACTAAGCAAGTCATCTTCGACATTGCCGGTAAACGCAAAAGCGTTTCCTTCATAGCCGATCAAATATTCTACATTGATTAGTCTCTCTTTAAGAATTTGGTATGCCATGTTGATGGCTTGTTCACTAGCGGCACTTATCGTCCTTTTTGCTGGTGGTCTTGTGGGAATAGCCAAGTAGGATTTGTCCGGTTTCAACTCTGCCAAGAAGCCGGTTATTCTCTCGATTTCCCCACTATCATCGTTAATACCCTGGATAAGCATGCTCTCGGTGGTTAGTTCACCCTTAAAAGTATCAGCAAACTTGAGCATGCCGTCTAAAATTACTTCAAGGTTCAGCGATTTCCGTGGCCTATTAATTCTGCGCCATACTTCTTTACTTGCCGCATCTACCTTTAGTGACACCCAATCGGCTTTTTGCAAATCTTGTCTAACATCCTCACGCCAGATAAGGGAAGCATTAGTAATAACCGCAATTTTGATATCTAAAGAATTCAAAAGTTCAATCTCTTTGCCAAGATTAGTATCCAAAGTAGGCTCACCATCGGGGACAAAGGTTAGGTAGTTAATTGGTTCACCATTTTTTCTGACTTGTTTAACCTTCTCCTTCACACTCTGAACTATCTCACTTGGCTTGTAGAAAGTCTCACGCTCAACCTGCATGTTCACAGTGTTTCCCAGTTGGCAATAAACGCAGGAATAACTGCATATCTTAGGAGGGATATTATTGATTCCCAGACTGTGCCCTAGTCGCCTGGATGGAACTGGCCCATAGATGATAGGATTCACCGCTATTCTGCCTCCATGTGCCCTAGCCTTGCCACCACTGTCTCCACCATGTCAATGATAATAGCCACTTTGTCTCTCTGGCTCGCCCTCCTTATTTTTCAGTTCTGGCTTCGTCTAGAAGCAAGCTCCTCAACCGATTTAGTGTAATCCTATATGATTCCAAGGGAATCCCCATCCAGTCAGAGAACTCCAGGATTTCTTCTGGTTCTTTTTCCATAACCTCATCATAATAACCCACGGCATCCAGCATTATAGCTCCGCCAGTGTGCTTTGGGAAATTCTCGTTGGCTAAACCCTTATCCCAACCCTGATACACATAATGGCGATACTTCATCCACCCCGGGGTAAGCCAGTAGATGTCTTTACCCTGGCTTATCTTTTCTCTTTCTTCAGCACTGGCCAGCATATCAACACAATGGGTGGCTCTTATTCTGGAAATTTTGACTCGAGGTTCCTCTTGCTCCTGAATTATCGTATCTATCCTTCGATAGAGGTTATCAACATTGACGTAGCAGAATTTCCCACCGTAGACCACGATGATGTTGGAAGCATATTTCTTAGCGGTGCCTATTTGTCTTATCAACTGGCTTTCGAGTTCCCGGGGGACCTCATGACGTCCGGGCTTGGTGTACAGGATTTTTCTAGCATCCAGAAAGCCGCTATCCTTCAGATGGTTTAGTTCCATATTCAACGTGCCGCAGGCAACAATAGCATAATCTTGAAAGGCGACACGATTTTCTGTGCTCATCACTTCCTCAAGAAAATCTGGAGATTCTTGATTTCCCCTACCCCTTTAAGGCAGGAGACCATAGCCAGAAGCACGTTCGTGATAATCTGTTTGGGGAAAGCGGTCAAAGTTATAGATGTATTATTGACGTAAAGAGAGATTCGCTCTGCTTGGGGCTTTATGAAACCTTTTTCTAAAAGGTCAACCAGCCTGTTAACGTCATCAAATGAGAACTGTCTAGCCTTGGTCTCCAGAGGCTCATCGGTGACTATAGCAATAAGCTTCTTAATATCTTTGAGCAGTGAGCCTGCATCCTTGCGGTGGACCTCTATCTTGGGGGCATTTCCCTGCTTAAAGCCTTCAGTTAAGATAATGTCGTAGTCCTCACCTAAGAGATGAGCTACCTCATCAAGGCTAGCATCTTGATTAACAGGCTTTATAAGCACAATCTTATCCGGGGAGCTGACAGCTGTAGCTTTGCTTCCCGCTTGAATGTGGCGCCAGCTATCCTTACCCGGCTCATCAAAGTTAACCCCCTGAGGGATGTGCTTGATGGTAGCCACCCGGTAACCACGCGACTTCAATTCCTGAACGAGCTTCTCAATAAGGGTTGTCTTACCTGATTTTGATTTACCTATGACTGAAACTATGGGCGGCATTGTCTATTCGCCTCCTTAATGTTTGTGGTAAGCCTTTTTCCATGGTTCCTTCTTGAGGGCAAAGTAGTCTTTTACCGCTTCTTTCAGAGTATCCGCAGCTAAAAGAGCACAATGCTCGCTCTCCTCGGGTAACCCTGACAGGGCATTCAGCACGCCCTCCTGGCCTATCCTTAATGCCTGGCTAACACTCTTTCCTCTGACCAGTTCGGTGACCATGCTGCCCGAGGCGATGCTGGTGCCGCAGCCATCAGTCATGAAAGTAGCTCCCGTAATAGTGTCATTTCTTACTTTAAGCCATATCTCCATAGTATCACCACAGGGACCGGTTACCTTACCAAAGCCATCGGCATCTTCCATATCGCCTACATTTCTGGGGTTCATGGCATGCTCAATAGCCGTCTCAGAGTAGACCTTCCTCATCTCGGCTTTGACGAGTTCTTCAAACTGCTCCCATGATGAAGTCATCGTATTGCTTCCTGTATCAGCCTGCCTTAGCTGATATAGCTTCAGAAAGAGACTTACTGAAGCTATTCATAATTTCAGCATCATAACGCTCAATATTTCCCTCATCACACAGCTTAGCCAACTCCGGGTCTATGGGCAGCTGTGCCAGAAGCGGGGTATGGGCTGCTTGTGCCATTTCCTCTCCGTGACTTTTACCAAAGAGTTCAATTTTTTTATCTATTTCAGGGACATAGAAATAGCTCATATTCTCCACTACGCCGAGAATGGGTTTATCCATTTTCTGAGCCATGTTTACTGCCTTTCTGACTATCATCTCAACCAGGTCCTGAGGGGTGAAAACGATGATCACCCCCAATATTGGGAACGATTGCATTACAGTAAGCGCTGCATCAGCTGTGCCCGGGGGCAGGTCTATAATTAGATAATCGAGCTTGCCCCAGAGTACCTCCTCGCCAAACTGCTTAATGGTATTGCTGATGAGGGGTCCACGCCAAATAACAGCATCATCCTCACTGGGTAGAAGAAGGTTGATAGACATGGCCGCTATACCAGACCTTGATAAGACGGGCAGTATCCCGCTGTTGCTACCAGTAGGTCGGGCAGTGATGCCAAACATCTTAGGAATACTGGGACCGGTGATGTCAGCATCAAGGATACCCACTTCATAGCCCTGACGCTTTAGAGCAACCGCAGCAAGGCTAGCTACCAGTGACTTACCGACACCTCCCTTGCCACTCATTACGGCAAAGGTATGGCCAATCTTGTTTAGCTCTGCTGGCTTAGCCTCTGTAAACTCTACCTCGACCTCGTTTACTTCAGGTAGCTTCTCTAAGACTTCTTTCGTCTTGGCTTTAACCCAGTCCTGCGCCTCGCTGCTCAACGCTGCTGAAGCCAGGGTAACCTTAACCCCACGATTCAGAAGGAAAGTGACCTCACGAACCAGATTCAAAGCTTCTAAACTCCGCATAGCACCAGGAACAAGCACTCCGTTCAGGCTCTCCCTTATTTGCTCCTCAGTTATCATAAATCGTCCTCCAATTCAGTTTCCATCCTAGTGGTCACATATATTATCCTCGGTAGCCAGTGCGCCATTCAGATAGCTCAGAACCGCCTTCTCCGGGTCATTCTCAAGCGCGCCAATGACAACGCCGATGTGGTTTTCGTTAAAAAGACTCTGAGCACGGGAACCCATACCCCCAGCAATAACTACCGAGACACCTTGCTCCGCCAGCCATTCGGGGAGAAGACCGGGCTGGTGCCCCGGTGAGGGAGCAAGCTCCTTTCTCAGAATTTCCTTCCTTTCTTCATCAACGTCAATCAAAGCGAAATACTCGCAGTGACCAAAGTGTGCTGATAGCCCACCGCTACTTACCGGTATTGCATACCTCATTTATAGACCTCCTGAGCTAATATTTGCATATACGCCTTTACTCTCTACGGCATGTGCCTTCCGAAGAAATATCTCCGATACCCTGCCGCACTCCCGGCACCTGAGGTCGTAAATCGGCACGGCTTTCTTCCTCCTTAACGCAACTTCACTGCTGCCTCTTCAGCAGCGTTTACAATCTGATAAACTAATGGTGATGCTGTCAGTGCAGGGTGGGTGCCTATCTGGGCAGCGGCGATGTCATCCGCTGTCATTCCGCCAGCGATAACCTGAGCCATGACATTGGCAATCTCACCTGCAGTTATGCCTCCACAGGCCTCACCACCTATCATTTTCCCCGAACTTCGGTCAAAGATAAGTTTAACACGCAGTTCTCTAGCACCAGGCATCGACCCAGGGTGCTTGTCCACCGCGGCTGCTTCTCCAATAGTCAAGTCAAAGCCAAAATTCTTGGCTGCTCTCTCTGTGAGCCCGGCTACTCCTATGGCAGTATCAGCAATCATAGTTCCGAATACACCTATGGTGCCCTGGTTTCTGCGCCGCCGTGTCTGGAAGAGATTAGCCGCAGCGATTCTAGCTTCTCTGGTGGCTACTGAGGCAAGGCGAGTAGCCGTGGGTTTACCGGTGAAGAAGCAGAACTTCTCAGCACAATCACCGATGGCGAAGATATTAGGGTCATTAGTTATCATATACTGGTCAACCCCTATCCCCTTCTGTTCACCAATCCCCAGTCCAGCATCACGGGCTAGCTCAGTGTTAGGGACTACGCCTATGGCTAGAATTACCACATCCGCCTTAAAACGCAGTCCTTTATCACACTCTACATACTCCACCTTCGTATCACCAGCAATTGATTTTACCCGGCATGTGGTATTCACCTGCACCCCGGTTTCTCTTATCTTGTCCTCAATTCGGATGCAGAAGTCTTCATCGCAGTTCAACATAAGGCAGTGCTCTAGTAATTCGACAATGGTTACATTAAGTCCCATCTTGCGGCATTCGTCAGCAAATTCAGCCCCAATAAAACCACCACCAACGATAACTGCGTCCCTAGCTTGTTTTAGAGCCTCCTGCAATTGCTGAAGATAATCTGTCTCTTTTTTGATAGTGAAGACATTGTTCAGGTCTGCGCCTGGTATGGGAGGCACCACCGGCCGTGAGCCTGTAGCCAGTACCAGCCTGTCATAGCCAATGGTCTCGCTTCCAGCGGTGGTCACAGTTTTCGCTTCTCTATCAATAGAGGTAACCTCATCAACTATCAACTCGGCATCGCCTAGAAGGGCGACAGGTATCACATCCTTCTCTACAGAGCCTAAAGTCCCCATGATATACGGGATGCCACATGGAACGAGAGCCTTTTCTTCCTTTCGAACAACAATAACCTTCTTAGAGGGGTACTGCTTCTGAGCAGTAACCGCTGCCTCGATGCCAGCGGCACTCCCCCCCACGATAACTACATCAGCCTTTCTCATTTTGTTCCTCCTTTAAGCATTTGGTTTATTTGCTCGCGTGTCCAGCGCACATGTGATATGTTGCCATAGTGATTCTATCTCCTGAGAAACCCTACCTTGTGAATATTCTACTACCGGCAATCCGCGTACGATTGCCTCGGTGACAGCATTATCAAAGGGAATCTTGGCAGCTACCTCTACTCCCTGACTAAGACAATAGCTCTCAATCTGGCGGGTATTGTCCTCATTAAGGTCATACTTGTTGATACAAACCAGAGCCGGAACACCAAAGTGGTAGCAAACACCGAGCACCCTCTCCAGGTCATGTATACCTGATAGCGTCGGCTCAGTTACCAGAAGAGCCAAATTTGCACCGGATAAAGACGAGATGACCGGGCATCCGATACCTGGTGGACCATCGCTGATAATGTAACTAAGCCCTTCTCTTTCAGCAATCTGCTTGGCCCGTTGCCTGACCAGCGCCACCAGCTTGCCGGAGTTCTCCTGGGCTATTCCTAAACGGGCGTAAACCAAGTGACCGTATTTAGTGTCGGAGATAAACCAGTGCCCGGACAGGCTTTCCATCATAGTGATAGCTTCAACCGGGCATATATGTGAGCAGAAACCGCAGCCCTCGCAGGAGATAGGGTCAACCTTGAAATCATTAATGGCGTCAAAACGGCATACATCCTGACATAGGCCACACTGGGTGCACTCCTCGTCGTCAATAACGGCAACCTCTCCGCTCCAGAACTCAATTTCCTCTTTAATTGAGGGGTTGAGCAGCAGGTGGAGGTCGGCAGCATCCACATCGCAGTCAGCCAGTACCTTGCTTTGAGCCAGAGCAGCAAAAGAACCCACTATGCTGGTTTTCCCTGTTCCTCCCTTACCGCTCAGTATCACTACTTCTTTCATTTACTATCTCCCTAATCTTATCGGAAAGCTCAAGAAAACTGACCTTCCACTGCGGCATGCCCTCGACCAAAGGAATGCCTCGGGAATAGAAACCGGCAATCTCGGTGTTTAGAGGAATAGTGAGTAGGACTGGTATATTCTCTTTTTGGCAATATTCCTCTGTTTTACCATCACCTACACCAGCCCGGTTGAGGACTATACCGCAGGGAATATTAAGCTGTCTCACTGTCTCTACTGCCAGAACAAGGTCATTAAGCCCGAATGGTGTGGGCTCGGTTACCAGGAGACAGAAATCGCTATCCTTGACTGCTTCTACTACCGGACAGGATGTCCCCGGGGAAACATCAATGATAACCGTACCTTCATGGCTAGCATGTTCTTTCACCTGTCTGATAATCGGTGGTGCCATAGCCTCACCTATATTGAGCGTGCCGTGAACAAATCCCACGCCACCTGAGTAGCCTGATTCCACCACACCTATCTCCTTCTCTTCCTCTGAGATAGCCTTTTCGGGGCAGAGATAACTACAGGCGCCACAGCCGTGGCAAAGCTCAGGAAAGATGAGTACCTTCTGCTTCATCACGGCAATGGCGTTATAGGCACAGACCTCAGCGCACTTACCGCAGTAAGTACACTTTTCCTCATCCACTTTAGGTACCGGGATAGAGACCGCTTCACTGCGGGTAAAGGCCGGCTTCATAAAAACGTGGTCATTGGGTTCCTCTACATCACAATCAAGAAGCTGCACATTGTCTCTTTCCTTCAAGGAAAGGGCAAGACTGGTAGCTACCAGGGTCTTGCCCGTCCCTCCTTTACCACTGGCAACAGATATTATCATCTCACCCTCTCGCCATCTTTGTTCCACACTTAGGGCAGCTCAAATTGTAGCAGGGTGTTCCTACCTGATGGGATACCCTAGCTCCGCAATTGGGGCAGATACAATCCCCACTGGGACCAGCTCCAGGTCGGTTACCTCCCATCCTGCCACCACCCCCACCTCCTCTGCCAGTACCTCTCCCAGTGCCCGGACCACTCCCCCCGGGAGGGCCGGTGCCATTTCCTCTAGGCATAGCTACACCTCCAATAAATAATGATTAGCTTTATACTACATTGGCGGTAGACCACATGTGCCCGTAGTGCAGGTAGGACAGCTTATCTCCGAAGGCTCTGATGTGCTTGAACCTAGGCTGAAGAATGAGGAAAGCAAACGCTTCGGACTCTGGGCATCGCACTTAGGGCAATTTAGCTTGGAGCCATCCTCACCTATAGATTGGCGGACTTCAAACTTCTCTCCGCACTGAGCACACTGATATTCATAGATTGGCATGACTGCTACCTCTTCTTCCCTTCTAGTTCTTCGATACGGCGTTGAATTTCAGCTAGCTGTTGCGCCAGCGCCTGTGATTGAGCCTTGGATGCTTCAAGTTCCTGCTCCGGGCTCGCTGGCTGGGGTGTTGGACTAACCGGTGGCACCATCCCGGCTCCCATACCCATACCTCTACCCATACCTCTACCCATACCTCGTCCCATACCCATGCCTCTGCCCATGCCTCTGCCCATGCCACCACCCATTCCCACGCCACCACCCATTCCCATACCACCACCCATGCCGAAGTGGTCAACTACATTAGGCTGCGAACTGGTCTGGAACTTGCCTGATTTGTAGCCCTCGATAGCTTCCCCTATTTTCCCAGAAACGCCGGTTATTACCTGAAGCCCAGCGGCAGCCAATACCTGGTAGGCATTGGGGCCGCAGTTGCCGGTAAGCACCACCTCTACCCCTTTTCCAGCAATCATCTGGCCGGTGGAGATACCAGCTCCGCCGGCAGCCATGGCACTGGAGTTTTCCAGAGCCTCAAACTCCATTGTCTCCGGGTCAACAATGATAAAGTATTGACATCGACCAAAACGAGGGTCAACCTCAGCATCCAGGGTTGGGCCTGTAGCTGTAATGGCAATTCTCATAATTTACTCCTCCTAGTTGTTAATCATCCTAAGCAGGGATTAACTCTTACTTCCCAATTGTTGAATTCTGACCCCTATCTGCTCCAGTTGCCCTCTCATGGCTTGAGCCTGGTTCTTCAAAAAATCCAGCTCCTGCTCACGGGTCATCTGGGGAGCAAACGGCATAGCACCGGGAGCAGCCGGTCCCGCTCCATAGTAAGGCGTACCCCAGGGCACACCATACGGGGGATAAGCTCCTCTTCCCATGTATGCCGGCCAACTACCTGGTAACGGAATAGAGCAAAAGCCTCTACCTCCGCCTGTCATTGGCCCCATTCCTCTAGGGCCTGTTCCATCAAATCCTGGCATAACTTACCTCCTTATTAAATTGTCTTTTACTCTTCACTCTCCAAGTCGTGTATCCTGGTCTCAATCTGCTCCAGTTGCCCCTTTATCGCCTCGGCTTGGTTCTTCAGGAAATCAAGCTCTTGTTCCGGGGTTACCTGCGGGGCGAAGGGCATAGTTCCAGGAGCAGGTGGCGTGGCTGCAGGGAAGGGGTATGCAGTCTGCCCGGCAGTAAACCCTGGGTCAGCAGGATAGGGAGCCTGTTGGTATGGCCATTGTGTCGGTGCTCCGGCTGCGCCGCTCAGGAAGTAGCCGCATCTTGGTAGCCCCCCTCTACCTATGCCCACGTAGGGCCAGGGAGGCGAGCTTCCTCTAAAGCCGAAGCCCATACCTCCTCTAAAACCGAATCCTGCACCTCTACCTCCACCAAATCCGTTAGGCATTTTTTCACCTCCTAAGAAAAAATTTGCGTTATCGTCCTACCACCAAGAATACTGGTAGGGCGAAGACCAGCGCCAGCCGAACCAGCGACCTCTGCCGCGACCCCGGCCACCTCCCCAGCTATTATGCCGCAGCCCCCAGCCAAAGCCAAAACCAAACCACCCTCTCCCCGGTATGGGATTAGCGAAGCCTGGCTGGCTAAAACCGGCGCAGTAACCAGCTCCTCTCCCGGTCATCGGCCCCATTCCTCTCGGTCCGGTTCTATCTCCAAATGGCATCCGGCTCACCTCCTTTTCAGTATTTATTGTTTTTGTTTAGCATTGGGCATGTTACCTGACAGCCGCTGCTGGCAATCAGGACAATAGCCTGCTAGGCGCACCTCTGCATCGATGACCTTAAACCCTTCTTCTCTACTGATTCTAGACTTAAGTTCCTCTGCTGATGGACACTTAAACTCAAATATTCGACCACAGCCTAGGCACACTAGATGGTGATGCTTGGGTCGAGGAGTAGTTTCGTAACACCGGCGCACGCCATCGAATTGGTGCTCTTCTATTAGCCCCAGTTCCTTGAATAGTTGCAGGCTGCGGTATACTGTGGACAGGCTGATGCTGCGCGACTTTTGACGAGCCTGCCGGTAGATTTCATCAGCACCAAGGTGCTCCTTAGCCTGCTGGATAATTTCTAAGATTAGCTGACGCTGCTCTGTGCTGCGTCGACTTAATTTTCCATCTATGTTGCTTTGCATCTCAGTCAACTGACCTGCCATTGCAAAAATCCTGCCGTCCTTGATTACGCTTATGACTAATTTTCTTCAAACCCTGAGTTGTCTACTTCTCGCGTGCCAAGGACACTATTTCCAGCTAGAACCTCTGACTCCCATCTAGCCACCTGTGCCTCACTGGTTAGCAGGGTTAGCACTGCAGCCAGCTTGTCCCTCACCACCTTTTGCATATCATCAGCATTGCTTGCAGAAATCTTATCCGACTTTGCCGTGCTCTTTAGCAGTGCTTGATAGGCATCTGCCAATCCGCCAACCACATCCTTAGAGAATTGCATCAGTTCTTGCCAGGAAGAGCGCAGGCCTCTAGCTCTCACCTTCCTAGCCAATCGTTCTATTTCTGCTTGTGTCATTGTGCCCCCTTCTTGCTTCTCACCTCGTCATGGTGAGCTGCCGAATTCCTTTAATCTGCCGATAAGTGGCTCCCTGGCTCACGCAATGCAGGGCTAAGTCTGAATCAATAACCTTTGTGCCTGATATAGCGTCGGCGCCATAGTCAAAGAGAACTGGTGAAAGGGGAGCGGTGTCTCCCAATATCACTACATAGGCTTTAGAGTCGCACAGCTTGAGCAGGTGCTCGACAGTATGGTTGGTAAAAGCAGTACCGGTGATACCAACAACATCAGCCTGTGGAATAAGATTTTCCGTCTCAGTTTCAGTGAAGTCACCTTCCTGCGGATTTTTCTCGATTACCCACAGTTCCTTTGCTATCTTAGGAAGTTCAGATATAAAGGGGAAGTGTCCCACGATGGCTACCCTCTTATTCTTGCCCTTTTCAGCAATGAGGTCACCGGCATTGAGGTCTTCACAACACCCCTCGTCAATTTCAAGAAGTGAATTAATAGTTGCCATGCCAATAGCCGCCTCAAGTATGCCCTCTGAGTAAGCCATTCGGGCTAGTTCCAATGCACCTTTCCCCAGTAGTAAACCAGGCTCCTTTACCGAGGGTTGTTCCTGTCGAAGAGCATCTCGAGGAAGTGTTGCTGCCAGCCCACATTCACGAGTTAATACCCCGGTATGAAAAAATCCCTGGCGTATATCTCTTACTCCGGCCTCTGGATTTAGTGTCGAAATTAAGTCATCAAAAATCTTCATGACTGCTCAAACGCTTCTTCTCATTGAACACAGAGAGGACATCCTCACCAATTGCGTCCTCCTCTGCGGTGCCCACGACCACCTTCACCCCAGCGTGGTCCCAGAGGCTGGAGCGGCATGATACTTGGTGTATTACAGGTAGGACAGAACTGGGGAGGTGTATTTATCATAACCTGAAATGGTACATCCCATTCGTGACCATTAATGCACCTGAAGCGGCTCAAAGCCATTTCAAAGTTACCACCCTCAATCCTTATCGCCTTGCCGTTAAGTAGAGCGTCAGCCATTTTCTGCCGAGCCGAAGCCAACACACGGGCAAAGGTGCTCCGAGAGACATTCATCCTCTGAGCGCATTCCTCCTGTTCCAGCCCCTCAAAGTCCTTGAGACGAATTGCCTCTACCTCCTCCACGGAAAGGCATACTTCCTGAAGAGTAGTTAACGGTACCCCAGCCGGTTTAAAATAGGTTATTGGTGGTATAAAGTTTACTCGCCGCCACAGCAGTGGTCTGCCCATAGTATCCCTAAGTCTCCGTCGCTATGTATTTTGGACTTATATCCGTAAAGGCACGTTTTTACCCATATGCCCATAACTACTATAACTCACTGCACCCTGATTTGTCAAGTCCTGCCCTACACTATTTCCTTATAGTCTTCTGCCTTTCAAAATCCTCAGGTCCTACCGATACCTAAATCAATAAGTATTGAGAGAAGGGGATATCAGAAGTAGCGCCACTATATTATAAGCAAACTGAAGATTCAGGCGTCCCTTTGTGATTGTATCGACTAGCCACGGCAGCGGTTGCAAGTTCCAAAGACCGCCATGTGCTCAAGCTCGGCGTCGAAGTCATATTTTACTATCCACTTGACAAAGGTAGTGGTAAGAAGTATTCTAGGGTGTGAAAATGAGACTCACTCGCAAAACGATACCGATCCAAGAGCATAACCTGACGACCCAACGCCGCCGCCTTCTAGAGGTGCTCCAGGAAGCCCAGGGGCCCATAGATGCCAAGGAACTGTACTGGCGAGCCAGCGCCAGAAACCAGTCCATCAGCTGGGCCACGGTGTACCGCAGCCTTAACCTCTTCAAGCAGCTAGGCTTGATTGATGAAAGAAGGCTCGCTAAGGCACGCTGCTCCTACGAGATAAAGCAATCGCTGGAGCACGTGCATTTGGTCTGCCAGTGCTGCGGAAAAATCATCGAGTTTGAAAACTCTCTGGTTCGAAAGCTGGTAGAGGTAGTTCAGCGGGAGCACCATTTCAACGTGACAAAGGTTGACTTATACCTCGAAGGTTACTGTCCAGAGTGTGAGGAGAAGGAGAAAACACAGTGACCTCCATGACCGTGGAAAGGAGGGTGGAGCTATGAAAGAGATTACCGAACGAGATTTCGACAAAGAAGTGCTGGAATGCGAACTACCAGTATTTGCCTGCTTCACTACCGAGTGGTGTCACTCCTGCTATCCGACGTGTCTTTTCGCTGACCAAGAGGAAAGCTGATACCTGAAAATGGGCCAGCCTTCCCGAAATCGGCTTTCCAGAGATATGAGGCGCACACCAATGAGCAGCAAAGCGGCAGACCAAGAGAATCCGCTTCAGCAACGAATGGCTGAAGAGGAAACGATTCGAGAGAAGGTAGACGAGAATGGCAACAGGTGGACAAAGGTCTGCTTTGGCGGCGGCACCCACTTCAGGGACTAGTTTAGCCAGTTTGTAGAACTGAAGGGTGAAGAGAATGTGAAGGTAGAAGAAGCTGATTCCAGAGGATTTCAATGCTACGAAGAGAGCGGCGAGAAGATGTACCGCATCTGGGTCAAGGATGAGGATATGGGACAAGGGGGTGAACAAATGTGACACCGGCATAACATGCCACCTTAGTAAAAGAGGAGTAAATGGAGGATGGTAAATGGCATACAAAATTACTGATGACTGTATAAGCTGTGGAGCCTGTGAAGCTGAATGTAAGAATGAAGCAATATCCGAGGGAGAAGATATCTACGTTATTGATGCTGACCGGTGCACTGAATGTGTCGGTAACTTTGAAACTCCAAAGTGTGCTGAGGTCTGCCCGGTAGATGCCTGCGTGCCTGATTCAGATCACGAGGAAAGTAAAGAACAATTGCTCGAGAAATGGCGCAGCTTGCATCCCGGCGAGACTCCTGCCTATGAGCCATAGGGGTAGAAAGTGGGTAAAGAAACAGTAAGAGAGATTGAGGAGAAAATAACTGACCTCAAGGCTCGATGGCCAGCTCATTCCGTGCCGCTATCAATGTGGCAGCAACTGGAGGAGCTAGAAGACGAGTTGGAGAAGGCAAAGAGAGCCGAAGGTAGAGGCCGATAGCAGAAATAGCTCAGCTCCCTGCTCTAGCCATTGGTAGAATGCTGGATGCGCCTTTAGGAGATGGTATCCGTGATGGGATGGCGACTGAGAAGCTTAGACGAGATTCGACAGAGCCCAGCACCAAAGGACAAGAGACCTGTAGGAGTGCCATGAATATGAATCAAGCAAAGTAGTTAGATAGTGCGACCTTTGCTTTCCTTGAGGAAGCATGCTAGTAATGCAGGCTGAACCCGCGACAATTAGATTGCTGAGAAAGGTAGACCCATGCCAAGCAAAATGGCATTAGTAGATTATAAGAAGTGCCATCCAGAAGAATGCGACAGCGGCATTTGTGCAGCAGCCCTAGCATGTTCTCATAAGCTGCTCAAGCAAGAGGCACCCTACGAGATACCTATGACAGACCCTTCTGTCTGCCAGGGTTGTGGCGACTGTGTTCGGGCCTGCCCCCTGAAGGCAATCAAGATAGTAAGAATGTAAGCAAGGAAGTGTGATAGAAGATGAAGATATCTGTCTGTGGTAAAGGCGGCAGTGGTAAAAGCACCGTAGTCGCTCTGCTGGCGAATGAAGCACAAGCGAGGGGTTACCGTGTGCTGGTAGTAGACTCCGATGAATCAAACACAGGACTTTTCCGCATGCTCGGCTTTGACCATCCGCCTGTGCCTCTCATGGAGCTTGTCGGCGGCAAGAAAAGTCTGAAGCAAAAGATGGCTCGCACGAATGTCCTCAGCGAGACCCAGATCGCAACAGCGCATATTCCTGAGCAGCATCTGCTCCAGAAGAACGGGCTCAAGCTGGTTGCTATCGGGAAAATACTACAGTCCTTGGAGGGCTGTGCCTGTCCCATGGGGGTATTAAGTCGCGAGTTTCTGAAGAAGCTCACTCTGGAAACAGATGAGCTGGCTATTGTGGACATGGAAGCGGGAGTGGAGCATTTCGGTCGGGGCGTTGAGACCAGCATCGACAGTGTACTGATTGTTGTCGAGCCTCCTCTGGAATCAGTAAATGTAGGTCAGAAGATACACGACCTGGCTTCAGGAATTGGCATCAAGAATGTCTGGGCTGTTATGAACAAGGTGCCCTCGGAAGAGATAGCTATGAGACTGAAAGCAGAACTACAGAAGCGGCGCATTGAGGTAGTCGGGTGTATTTACTTTGACGCCGATATCTTCAGTTCAAGTCTAGAAGGCAGAATCCCGGTGAAGGGCGTAGCTATGCAGGAGATCAAAGACGTCTTGGGGAACATCCTTTCAATGACAGGTCTGCATGCACCCCGGATGACACGAATTTAGCCGCCCTTACCGGAGCGAATGGAGGTGCAAAGTGTGTTTGGCTAAGGCATATCTAAATAAATGGGGTGATGAACCAGTGCTTCAGGACATCGCTCATATGCGACTGCATGGTGAGCGGGTCGAACTGGAAACACTTCTGGGTGAGGAAAAGGTTATACCAGGCAGAGTAGTTGAAGTGGATTTTGCTACTTCCAGGATATTACTGGATGAGCACCGCGAAGCCGACAAGTCCTCATAAAGGAGGAGGGATGTCGTCAACCAATTACAAAACTCCACGACGAATAGCAGGAATGAAACGAAACAATAGCCATAGTTCTCCCTTCGACGATCTGGCTCTGGAATATGATGCTTGGTTTGATAGAGAGGGAAGCCTCATCTTCTTCATTGAGGCGCAGCATATGGAAGAGGCTAAGGAAGGCTATTTCCCCGGTGCGGGATTCACGATAATCGTGGCTGGCAAAAGGACGGCGACGACTGAGGATGTGAGCAGAAATTATCGTTAGAGTGATAGCCATAACTACCAGGTGAGATTTATAGAATCATGAAACCCTCTGCCTTTCTCTCTATTTCAGTCCAGCCAAACCTGATAGAGCCTGAGACTGAGGATGAGATAAAAATGCAGACTTCCGTTTGGAAAAGGCGGTTCCCGAGACGCTTACTGATGATAACAAGCAGCATAGCGAGAAACTCAGGAAGTGGGCAGAGAAAGCCAAAAACACAGAGAGCGAACCAATTTACCATAAAACATTAGAGGCGGCAGAAGAGATGGAAAAAGCTAATGAGCAGCTGTCCCAGGTGCTGGTCGAACTACAAGAATCAAGATAAATAGCAGCCAAGCGCAGCTGAATAAACCTGGCTAGATGAGGAGGTGTAGCGGCTATGTTACTCTCGGATTGGAAAACGAATGCGGGAAGAGCACGGGAAACGAAGGATGCCTTCTTTGCCCAAAACTGGCAATCCCCAATACCTCCGGCAAAGAGACTTACGGGGCTGGCTTGAGGTGCCGATATATGCTGGGGAAAAAGACTATCATTTGCCCCAGAGACAGGCTAATGACAGGAGGTAGAAAATGAAAGTATGTATTGTTGGCACTGGTGATGGTGGTGCGTTGGCAGCTAATCAGGTCCGCCGCCTGGACAGAGAGGCACAGATTGACATTTTCAGCAAAAGGACCAGCCTGGGCTGCCCACCCTGCGAGATGCCTTTGGTAATAGGCGGGATGGTGGCTACCTGGGATGAGCTCATTCGCGGCTTTCGGCAGAACTCTTTCTGGGAGAAAAGAAATGTAGCCATCCATCTGAATACCGAGGTTACCGATATTGTCAGAGAGGAAAAGTGCATTATCGCTGATGGTAAAAAGTACAGCTACGACAAGATGATTCTGGCTCTGGGTGCCACCCCGGTCACTCCCGCATTTCCGGCATCGGACGGCAAAAATGAGTTTTCACTGAGTACCGATATGGCTGACGGCTTAGCTCTGAGTAATGCTGTCGCCCAGTCCACTGAAGCAGCCATTGTCGGTGGGGGATTTATCGGGCTGGAGATAGCTGCCGCCCTCAAAGCAAGAGGCTACGGCAAAGTCTACCTGCTGGTGAGACGAGGAATCCTGCGTGGCTATCTGGACGAGGATATGTCAGAAAGAGTCAAAGATGTGTTTACGGAGAATGGAGTAGAGCTGATACTGCCGGCTAGGATAGAGAATATAGCTACTAAAGGAGGTAGGAAGTGCATCACTCTTTCTGACAGGGAAGTGGACGTGGACCTCGTCTTCTTCGCCACTGGCACTAAACCCACTGTGGAGCTGGCTCAAAAAGCCGGGCTGGAGATTGGCGAAACAGGTGCTATAGCGGTTAATGAGTACCTGCAGACCAGCGACCCTGACATCTATGCCATCGGGGACTGCATGGAAAACTGGGACATTGTCACCGGCTCGAAGAGGCGACATCAACTGGCCGCCAACGCCATCCGAACTGGATACATTACAGGCAGAAATGTAGTCCTGGGTAATCACCTCGCGTATGAAGGCACGGTCATGCCGTTCGTCACCAAGGTGTTTGGTCACCAGATAGGAGCAGTTGGGTTTACGGAGAAGGAGGCGCAAGAGAAGGGGCTGGAAGCAGTCTCTGCTGCAGTGGATACCCCTCGGCTCAGGGAAAGGTTTAATGGCAGGCCTGCGCATTATAAGCTTATCGCTGATGCGAAGACGAAGACTCTTGTTGGGGCACAAATAATTTCCGAGGAGATAGTGTCTGGTACGGTAGATAAGTTGGCAGTAGCTATTGCCTGCAAGATGCCCATAATAAAGCTGGTTCAGATTGACAGCAGCTACTCGCCCCACGTTCAGGAAGACCAGATCGCTGTCCCCTTACACCGGTTGATAGATAAACTTGGGTCAGGAGGTGGCTGATGGAGGGCGTAGCTTCTGCACGCTGGTAAGAGAAGCGAGCGGCGACGAGTTTTTAGCAATACGTCTGGCCCGTGACAAAATACCCGGTGTCAATGACCGCTATATTAACGCCGACCCTGCCAAGCTGAGGGAGAGCCTTTTAAAGTATTCTCCCATCAGGCTAATCAGGCACAAGCAGGCGGGGGAGAGCTTGGTGGAGGCGGGGGAGAGTCGAACTCTACTGTCAACCGACCAAGCTATTTCCAATGATACACCGTATGTGCCTTACCTGTTCACCAGTAGTGTTCTGGAAACTAGCTTCAGACAAGCCTCTTACTCAACCAACTTTGAATGTAATCCCTCAAAGCTGCTCCCCCAACTTCTCGACCAGCTCATAGCGCTGGGACAGACAGCACAGCAGTTACGGCAGGCACTGGATAATGGCCACCATCCAGATAAGGTAGCGGATCTGGTAAAACAAAGCCTTGAAGGGGGTGGACATGCTCCTTAGAAGCATCCAAGTCATCCATAAACTCTTGGTAGCCGCATTACGGACTACTAGCCATGTTAACAGACTTCAGATCGAAATCTACGGCCTTAAGAGAGTGACCAGATACTCCAGATACCCTTTTCGTAGATGTTTAGTCGAAAATCCGATTTTGAAGTCTATGCGCTATGAGAAGCAGAGTGTGATATAGCTCTAATCAACAACGGATCAAACGGTGATGAAGACGTATCTGGAGTCAGAAGAAATAAAATTACTAGAGCTCTCGGCCACCAATCCACGAGATCGCCTGCTTATCAGGCTTTTGTTTCGCTTGGGCTGCCGGGTTTCCGAGGCTCTAGCCCTTAAGGTGAGTGATATAGACTTCGAGCAGGGTAATGTCACAATTCTGCATCTAAAGACTCGTATCAGGCTGTCATGTCCTAAATGTAAGGCAAGGTTGGGTAGGAGACATCAATTCTGTCCTGAGTGCGGTGAGGAAGTCAATAAGGCTAGGAAGCGTCAGCAAAAACAGCGGCATATCAGGACTCTACCAATTGATAGGGATACCCTTGAAATGCTGAGAGACCATATTGACAGCAATCAAGCAACCTCTCACGATGACTCTGTGCTTCTCTTCGGTCTTAACCGTCATCGAGCGTGGCAGATTATAAGGGACTGTGCCGGACGGGCTGGTCTACCGGACTTAGTGAACCCCGAAACTGGCAGGGTAAGAGGTGTTAGCCCTCATCGCCTTCGCGACGCCTTCAGTGTGCACGCAATGAAGTTGGATGACTCCGGTGATGCACTAAGGCTGCTCCAGGAGCATTTGGGTCACGCCAGCTTCAATACCACAGCCAAGTAGTACGAGGTAAACCGCGGATTAAAGCGTTAGTCAGTACCATGGGCAAGCTAGCCGAAATCATCTATCATTGCCTCAAGGTTGGAGAGCCATACCAGTATCAGGGAAAATATAAGATACCTAAAATCTCTAGTGATAAGAAACCCTAAGAGCAGGCCCATTTACCTCTGCCGAGGGTACAACATATCATCAAGTGTGCTTTAAGGTGCCGCGGAGACATGTTCACCATGTATAACGTAGATAATCATGACGAATGCCTGAGCAATCCCTAATTCTTTACCTACCTCACCTTAGCTCCCTCACGTTTACTCTCCACAAGGTAGTAATATATTCTCTGCACTCTACGGGCTACCTGCTTCTTTTAGCAGGTAGATATTCTTTGCCACTTCTCCTAAGTCAGGTTACAGCTGTGCGCTATTAGGCTAAGTATCACACAGTGACCAAGCATCGGCAAGAGGATAACCGCGGCGGAGCAGCTCTTGCTGGCCATGGTAATGATATCGGGGAATCGAGAATAACTTATAACCCGGTGATGAAGTGATTCCAGAGCCATCTAAGGATGATTGAAAGCCTATCTTGCCATCTGGCAATTTAAGATACACATATTGACAACTGTCCTTATCCTGGTTTATAATTTCAGGTGCTATACCAGATGGAACTTCATTTAATATAGTTTTTGAGGTATAATGGAAGGGCTTAAGGAAAAGGTGAAGGCGCTGCGAGAGAAGAGAGGCTGGTCACAAGAGGACCTGGCACGGGAAATAGATGTTAGCCTCTCCACAGTTCAGCGCTGGGAGAAACAAGGCAGTAAGCTCACCCGCCTTGCTCGTAGAGAGCTTAAGAGGCTCTTTAAAGAGGCGGGGATTGAGAGCGAGAAGGAATAGCCGAGGCTCAAGGCGCTAAATTAGGTAATACCCATTTGAGCTTGCCTTGAAGACCTCCGGTTAAGCGTGGAATACACCACGATTATGGAGATGTGATGAAACAGTCGTCTCACTCTTCTCAGGAGAGTATGCCCCAAATTATAGCCGCTATCCCCGCCTTCAATGAAGAGAAATATATTGGCACCGTTGTACTTAAAACCAGGCAATATGTAGATGAGGTCATTGTGGTTGACGATGGTAGCACAGACCAAACGGCAAATGTTGCCAAGCTTGCCGGGGCCACTGTGATTCAGCACAAGCAAAATAAAGGTTACGGAGCTAGCATTCAGACACTCCTCGCCGAGGCAAAGAAAAGGGAACCCGATATCCTTTTGCTTCTCGATGCTGACTCTCAGCACAATCCTGATGAAATCCCCCACCTCATCAAGCCTATCTCAGAGGGTTTTGACCTCGTTATCGGCTCAAGGGAACAGCAAACGGCCAATATCCCTCGCTACCGCCGTATCGGGTTGAGGGTCATTTCCTATTTCTCCTACATCCTGTCGAGGAAAAGGCTCTCCGACTCTGAGTCTGGATTCAGGGTTTTTTCCAAGAAGGCGATAGCTAGCCTAGAGCTGAGGGAAAATGGAATGTCTGTATCGGCAGAGATGATAGCCGATGCCGCTGAGAAGGGTCTTAAGATTACAGAGAGGCCAATCTCTATTAGATACACTGGGGATGGCTCAACCATGAATCCGGTAGTACACGGCTTTGAGGTTCTGGGTCGCATAATTGCCATGATTTCCGAGAAGAGACCCCTCTTTTTCTTCGGGTTGGGTGGTGCCATTCTGATGGTGCTTGGCTTACTTGCTGGCATCAGGGTGCTTAGCATTTCTTCCGCGGGAGGAGGAGTGGCAACAGGTACTGCCCTGGTATCAATCTTACTGCTTATTATCGGTGCATTCAGTGTATTCACCGGGATAATACTAAACGTGCTAGCAAAACGAAAGGGCTAAGTCATCTCTTTGAATCCAGAAGCATTGCCAGGGGTCAGAAAGCATGCTTGAAATCAAGGTCTGCGAAATACGGGGGAGATGCCCGGTATATGAGGTGGGTGACCGAATAGTAATAGACGACCCGAAGATAGTGCTGGATAAAACAGACGCCCTCTGCACTCATGCCCTATCAACCTTACTTCATTATGTTACCATACTGGAACATGACTGGTGCCCAGTGAAGCTTGGATTAACCAGAGCGGAAGACCCGGAGCATGCCTATATCCAGTGTGTCGACCCCGGGTCACCATACACCGAAGGGGGAACGGTGATATTTGAGTGCAGTCGGCTAGGAGATGAGTCTGGTAAATGAAGATTGCTATAATCCTTGGGACTCGTCCCGAAATAATCAAGATGGCTCCAGTGATAAGGGAACTTGGCAGAAAACAGGCAGACTTCTTTCTTCTTCATACCGGCCAGCACTATTCCTACTACCTGGATAAAGTCTTTTTTGAACAGCTTGAGCTTCCTAAACCGAGATATAACCTTAATGTGGGTTCCGGCTCCCATGCCGAAGAGACGGGCAAAATGCTTGTCGGCATCGAGAAAGTGTTGCTTAAGGAAACCCCAGACATTATCCTGGTCGAAGGGGATACTAATAGTGTGCTTGCCGGAGCACTGGCTGCGGCTAAACTCTACATAAAAGTGGGACATGTAGAGGCTGGACTTCGCAGTTATGATAGAAATATGCCCGAGGAAATAAACCGTATTCTTGCTGACCACTGCTCCAACTTCCTATTTGCTCCCACAGAGAAAGCAAAGGCAATCCTGAGGGGTGAGGGTATCCCTGAGGACAGAATATTTGTCACTGGCAACACTATTGTTGATGCTATCTATCAGAACCTAGAAATAGCCAGAGCCAGTGCTAAAGCCGTTAATGCTTTAGGCCTCAAGCCACAGGAATATTTTCTGGTAACCCTCCATCGGCAAGAGAATGTCGATAACCGGGCAAGATTTGCTTCTATCTTGGAGGGTCTTGACCGAGTAGTTGCTGAATTTGAGACGCCAGTAATCTACCCTATCCACCCGCATTCGAGAAAGATGATGACTAAGTTTGGACTTCAGCCCCGACGCCTCATGCTAGCTGAGCCGGTGGATTTCCTAGGTTTTTTGCAACTTGAGAGCAGTGCCCGTCTTATCTTGACTGATTCTGGTGGCGTTCAAGAGGAGGCTTGTATCCTCACCGTGCCCTGCGTTACCCTGAGGGATAACACTGAGAGACCGGAAACACTCGAGGTTGGCTCTAATATCCTGGCTGGTGCTTCTCCTGAGACAATACTTGAATGCTCAAAGGCGATGCTTGGTAGAGACAATAACTGGCAGAATCCATTCGGAGATGGAACTGCCGGGAGGAAGATTGTAGAGATAGTAGAGTCAGGAGTCTAGAGTCAGGAGTCTCAGATATAATGACGGGGATAAAGCGTTTTGAAGATATCACGGCTTGGCAAAGGGCAAGAACACTGGTGAGGGACATATATGAAGTTACCAGCAGAGGGAATTTTGCTAAGGACTACAGCTTAAAGGATCAGATTAGGAGAGCCTCTATTTCTGTAATGAGCAATATCGCTGAAGGTTTCTCCAGGCAAACCGACAGGGAATTTATTCAATTTCTGCATGTTGCCAAAGGCTCCGCCTCTGAGATGCAGAGTCAACTTTATGTGGCTCTTGATTTAGAATATATCTCAGAAGCTACCTTTAAGGAATTATATGAACTGTTGGAGGAAACTATAAGACTCATCTCTGGTTTCGTAAGGTATCTAAAAGGAGGTTGACTAGTGACTCAAGACTCTGGACACAAGACTATACTGGTTACCGGTGGGTTGGGATTTATCGGTTCAAACCTTACCCCTGAACTTAGGAAGAGAGGGCACGAGGTCTGGGTCTGTGACCTGGGGCATTCAGAGGGACCAAATTATATTCGCTGCGATGTCAGCAAACACCGGCAGCTTGGTAGGCTCTTCGAAGAGCACAACTTTGACTATGTCTATCACCTGGCGGCGGAATACGGACGTTGGAACGGCGAGGATTACTACGAGAACCTATGGATGACCAACGTCGTTGGCACCAAGAACATGATAAGAATTCAGGAAGAGAAAAAGTTTAGGATGATATTCTTTAGTAGCGCTGAAGTGTATGGAGACTATGATGGGGTAATGAGCGAGGATGTCATGGACAAAATACCCATAAAACAAATGAATGACTATGCCATGACCAAGTGGGTGGGAGAACTTCAAGTATTAAACTCAGCGGATATGTTTGGTACCGAAACAGTCAGGGTTCGTCCGGTCAATGCTTATGGACCTCATGAACACTACAGCCCCTACCGTGGTGTAATACCTGCCTTCATCTATAAAGCACTAAGAGATGAGTCCTACACCGTCTATCTAGGGCATAAACGCATCTTTGACTACGTTGAAGATACCTGCCGCACCTTTGCCAATATTATTGATAACTTCAAGCCGGGAGAGGTCTACAATATTGGTGGCAAAGAGGAATGGGAGCATGATATTAGATATGCCTCTGACCTCATCCTCAAATATCTGGGCAAGGATGATTCCAGGGTTATCTATAAAGAGGCAGAGCCCTTTACCACCAGAGTCAAACATATGGACTTCTCTAAGGCAAGAAGGGACTTGAAGCACGACCCCAAGGTCCCATTAGAAGAGGGAATACCAAAAACCATTGACTGGATGAAGAAAGTTTATGGCTTAAAGTAGAGAAGAATGTTTAAGGTAGCTTTAGTAAATCCTACCCAATCCACTCAATACCCGCAGCCCCCTATGGGGTTAGCCTTAATAGCAGCGGTGTTGGAAAGAGAGGGTTACCATGTAAGCGTTCTGGAGGCCAACGCGCTAAAGCTCAAGCCGGAGGATGTGGTTCCACTGGTAAGTGATGCCGACATCATCGGACTTACCGCTATGACCCCCACTATAAATACTGCCATAGCTATTGCCCACCACCTGAAAAAAGCCTACCCTGATTTGCCCATAGTCCTTGGCGGTGCCCATGCTACATTACTCCCTGAAGAAACATTGGTTGCTGCCCCTGAAATTGACCTGTTAGTCAGGGGAGAGGGTGAGGAAATCATTATCGAGTTACTTCCCGCTCTGGAATATAAGAAACCACTAGACAATATTCCGGGCATTAGTTACAGAAAGGATGGTGAGGTGGTCAGCAATCCGGCAAGGTCTAGAAACATTGACTTGGATTCTCTGCCTTTCCTTGCCTACCACCTGCTTCCCTGGCGAAGATATAAACCACATCCCCCGCACGGTCGGTCTCTCCCCTTCGCCGCTATTATAACCAGTCGCGGCTGTCCTTATCGGTGCAGCTATTGTTCAAAACCTATCTTCGGTAATAAGTTTAGAGGTCAAAGCCCGGAAAGGGTGGTTGAGGAAGTCGCTTATCATAAGAGAAAGTTTGGCATAAAGGAATTCGCCTTTTATGACGATGTCTTCACGCTGGATAAGAAGAGAGCCTACGCTATAGCCGACGAGATAATAAAAAGAGGGCTGAAAATACATTGGACGTGTGAGACGAGAGTCAATCTGGTAGACAAGGAGTTATTGCGCCATATTAAGCAAGCTGGCTGCTACTCTATTGCCTATGGCATAGAATCAGGCTCGCAGGAGATATTGGATACTCTAAACAAAGATATTAGTCTGGAGCAGGTTGAGGGAGCAGTTCGCCTGAGCCGAGAGATTGACTTGCAAACCATCGGCTACTTTATGATTGGCTCTCCTGGAGAATCTCCTGAGACTATCAGGCAGACAATTCAGTTTGCCAAGAAGCTAAGGCTTGATTTTGCACAATTCTCTGTCACTACTCCCTTCCCCGGAACCAAGCTTTACGACCTATACCTAGATGGCAGAAAGGATGATAATATTCCCTGGGAAAGCTTCGTGTATGCCGGTTCTGGTGGAAATATAGCCCCTGTGTTTGAAAGCAGCCTACTTAATAGAGATGACATTCAGTATTGGACAAGGCGAGCCTATAGAGAGTTCTATCTGCGCCCGTCATATCCCTGGCAGCGAATTCGGCGCACTACCTCTATTGGAGATTTAAAGGTTGGCATCAAGGGCTTATCTATGCTCCTGGAGAATATAAAGCCTACACCGAAGAGGCGCCAATGAATATCTTATTTGTTCACGAAGTTGACTGGTTAGCTAAAGTAGTATTTGACATACACTTCCTTTCCGAGGCTTTATCACTCCTGGGCCACAAGGTTTTTGCTATTGATTACGAGAATGGATGGAGTCGAGACGGTTTTTTAAACCTGGGAAGCCTAAGGACAAAGCAGGTTGATGGAGTTTCTCGAGCCTTCTCTGGAGCATCAGTGTGCTTGAGGCGCCCCGGTTTCATTAGGATTCCTGTCTTAAGCCGCATATCGGCTACCCTTACCCATTATTTAGAAATCCAAAAGACTATTAGGGAGAAGGGCATTGATGTTATTGTGCTCTACTCTGTTCCTACCAATGGGTTGCAGACTATCTATCTAGCCAGGAAATTCAACATCCCGGTAGTATTCAGGTCTATAGATATACTCAATATCCTTGTGTCCTACCCTGTGTTACGCCCGGTAACCAGGCTTCTTGAGAAAAAGGTCTATTCCAAGGTGGATGCGGTTTTACCCAATACCCCTCAATACTCAGAATATGTAGCCAGTATGGGTGTTGCCGAGTCTAAAGTAAAGTTTCTTCCCTTCCCAATAGACACCAACTTATTCCGTCCCTCTGTTGACTGCTCTGAGGTTCGTCAAAAATGGGGGCTTAAAGAAAGTGACCAGGTCATTGTTTTTATCGGTACTCTATTTGAATTCAGTGGACTTGATGACTTTATTCGCCAGTTTCCACAAGTGATAAAGGAGATTCCAGAGGCGAAACTGCTCATTGTTGGTGATGGACCTCAGCGCCCCAAACTGGAACGAATTATCACCGAATCAGGCTTGGAGAGACAGGTTATAATAACTGGTTTTCAGCCCTACCAGACTATGCCTCAGTATATAAATCTGGCTACAATATGTGTTAATACTTTCCTTATCAGTGATGTCACCATGGATATCTTCCCGGCCAAGATGGTGCAGTATATAGCTTGTGGTAAGGCGACGGTAGCTACCGCTTTACGCGGGATAGTAACCTTGCTCCCCGGCGAGTCTCACGGGGTGGTTTATGCTACCAGTGCGGCTGATATGGCGAGGGAGGTGATTTCCTTACTTAAATCAGCCGAGCGGAGACATCAACTGGGACAAGCTGGACTAAACTACGTGAGGCGAGCACATGGCTATGACAAAATAACCCATCAACTTGAAACAATCTTAGAGGAGGCAATTAAGGAGAAACGGAATGGAGCAACATCTAAACGAACTTAAGGGCAAAAGCATCCTTGTTACTGGTGGGGCGGGGTTTATTGGCTCTCACATTGTAGATAGGCTGTCTTCTGAAAATAAGGTAATCGTGCTCGACAACCTATTTTCAGGTTTGCTATCAAATCTGGAAAGGAGTAAAGACCGGATTACCTTCATTAAGGGAGATGTCCTCGATAAATCACTGCTCAAGGACACGGTAGCTGAAGTTGAATTTGTCTTCCATCTAGCCGCCCATGTAGGGAATATAAGGTCAATTAAAGACCCCTATTTTGATATGGATGTAAATATAAAAGGAATGCTTAATCTACTGGAGGCATGCCGTAACTCAAATATCAAGAGGCTTGTCTATTCCTCTTCGGGAGCCATATTTGGGGAAGCTAAGTACCTGCCTATTGATGAGGAGCATCCCCTCAACCCGGAGTCTCCTTATGCAGTAAGCAAACTAGCGGCTGAGAAATACTGCTTTGCCTTTTATAAGGTTCATGGTGTCCCAACAACCGCGGTGAGATATTTCAATGTGTATGGTCCTAAGCAGGACACTAGCGAATATGCCAATGCTATCTCAATATTCTTGAGCAGAATCAAGGATGGGAAGCCGCTCACCATTTTTGGGGATGGCGAGCAAACCAGGGACTTTGTTTTTATAGAAGACGTGGTCACCGCCAATATTCTGGCGGCAACCCAACCCGCCGCCGTGGGTGAGATTTTTAATATTGCCACCGGACAAGCGACTAGCATCAATCAAATTACCGATATTCTCAGGCAAATCAGCGGTAGGGAAAGCCAAATAATCTATGCCGACCCCAGAGCTGGAGAGGTTAGAGACAGTCGGGCTAGTATTGAAAAAGCCAGGAAATTGCTCGACTTCTGCCCACAAACAAATCTCAAGGAAGGTCTGCTTTTGACCTGGAACGAATTATTTAAGGAGGAGAAATGAGGGACTTTATTACTGAATATAAGGGTAAAAGCGTCCTAATCACTGGTGGTGCCGGCTGCGTTGGTTCCAATCTCACCAAAGCCTTAATTAAGGCTGAGGCAGCCAAAATTATTGTTTTGGACGACCTTTCCGCTGCCGAGAAATGGAATATTCCTATTGCTCCTACTGTAGTCTTTATCCAGGGGAGCATACTAGATGAAGAGGTGTTAAAAAGGGCGTTTTCCGAGCGGCTTGACTTTGTCTTTCACCTGGCAGCCCATTTCGCCAACCAGAATTCGGTGGATAACCCTGAGACCGACCTCATGGTCAACGGACTGGGCACACTAAAGCTGTTGCAATACGCTCACTTAGCTGGAGTGCCAAAGTTTGTTTTTGCTTCCTCTGGTTGCTCCGTCTATGGCAGCCAGGCTCCCCTTCCGCTCAAAGAGGATTTCGTTTCCCTGCATCTGGATACCCCATATCAAATCACCAAGCTCCTCGGGGAGCTCTATTGCAACTTCTTCTATAACCATTATGGCTTGCCAGTAGCCATAGCCCGCTACTTCAATGTCTATGGACCCGGTGAGATTCCCGGTGCCTATCGTAATGTGATTCCCAATTTCATGTACTGGGCACTTCACCAGCAGAAGCTCACCATTACCGGAACCGGTGACGAGACCAGAGATTTTACCTTCATTGAGGATATAGTTGATGGCACCCTGTTGCTCGGTGTGGTTCCGGAAGCAGTTGGCGATGCCTTCAACCTTGCCTCCGAGATTGAAACCAAGGTTATAGACATAGCGAAGATGGTAAATGAAATCACCGGTAACCATAATGGGGTAGAATTCGTTGCTAGAAGAGACTGGGATAAAATCACCCGCCGGCGAGCCTCTATTGAAAAGGCAAAAAGGGTTCTGGGCTATGAGTCAAGGATGAAGTTGAAAGAGGGCATTAAGAGGGTTCATGATTGGTTTACCGAAAATCGTGACAAGATAGAAGAAAGTGCCAGGTTCTGAAACTTAGGGGGGTGATATAAAATGCCAGACAAGCTCAAAGTTGGCATAGTAGGCTGTGGTCTTATTGCCAAGAAAAGACACATACCGATATTTATGAAATTAAAGAAGAAAGTTGATGTTCGTGCCGTTTGTGATAGAAACGAAAGCCTCGCCCGGCAGGCTGCAGCAGAATATGGCATACCTAGCATTTATCGAGACTCCGCGGAGATGCTCTCAAGGGAAGGTTTGGACATAATTGATATTTGTACGCCACCACAAATACACACCCCACTGGCGCTGGAGGGTATTGAGCATGGGTGCCATATATTGATGGAAAAGCCCATGGCACTTAAGGTCTCCGAGTGTGACGAAGTGATTGAAGCGTCCCGTAAAAATGGGGTAAAGGTGTGCGTAATCCATAACATGATGTTTTTCCCGCCGTTGCTTAAGGCCAGGCGGCTTGTTACCGAAGGCGCTATCGGCGAATTTATCGGTATGAGAGTTTTCATATCTGACCATAGAGATTTTGCATTGTTGAAAAAAGAAGATTGGGCCCATAATTTACCGGGGGGCGTGCTTGAAGAATCAGTGGCTCATCCTATCTATATCTCTCTGGCTTTTTTGGAACATGTAAAAGACGTAGATATCTGGGCTAAAAACTTCTTAGAACATCCATGGACCCCTTTCGATGAGTTCAGAATAGAACTGGAAGGGGAAAAGGCTATGAGTTCCATAGTTAAGTCCTATGCTAGTAATAATTGGGGTGCCCTCGTTGATATTCTGGGTACTGAAGGGGCTTTACATCTGGATCTTCAAAGCATGCTACTGATTCATCATAAAAGCAAGTCATCGATGAAACCCATCACCATTGCTGGTTATTCACTGAATGATGCTTATCAAATAGTAAGGGGTATAGCCACAAATACCTTTAAAGTAATGACAGGGAGGGCAAAGCTTGGTCAGGATATCATCATTGAAAAGTTTGTTGATAGTATCCTGAATAATCATCAGCCACCAGTAACTGCTGAAGAAGGAAGGGAGACGACTAGAGTCATGGAAATGGTGGTCAAGAAATTACTTGAGAAGTATGGCATGTCTGCAGAGAGGCAGTGAATTGCTAAAACGGCTTTACAATGGTGATTCTATTACGGCTAAAGCCATCCGACTGCTGGCATACTATGGGACTTTCAGACATACCTATAACTTTTTACAAAAATCTCAGTGGTGGAGTCAGCATCAGTTAGAGGAATACCAGCTAAGGCAATTAAGTAAGCTGTTAGAGCATGCCTATAAAAATGTGCCTTACTACAGAAGGGTTTTTGATAACCGGGGACTGAAGCCGCAAGATATTCAGGATTTTAATGATTTACGGAAGCTGCCATTTCTAACCAAGGAGATTATAAGGGATAATTTGGATGACCTTAAAGCCAGAAACTATTCTCCACAAAGGTTTGAATATGTGGCCACAAGTGGCTCGACTGGCACACCCTTAGGTTTTTACTATGAACGAGGTGTTACACGTGCCCGAGAGTGGGCATTTATGAAACTACAGTGGGACAGGGTTGGATATAGATTCAGGGATAAGTGTGTTATGTTGAGAGGTAATGTCGTTAGTTCGGCAAGTAAAGGTAGATTTTGGGAGTATACCTTATTTGGCAGGTGGCTTATCTTATCATCGTACCACACGACGGATGAGAATCTACCAGTATATATCCAAAAAATAAGAAAATTTAAGCCAAAATATATCCAAGCCTTTCCTTCAGCAATCACTATCCTGGCCCGGTATATGAAAGAACATAACATCGAGCCTTTCCCTAGTATAAAGGCGATATTGTGTGCCTCGGAGAATTTATACCCAGGACAACGAGAATTATTAGAAGATGTATTTCAATGCCGGGTCTATAGCTGGTATGGACAGGCAGAAAACGTGGTCTTAGCTGGGGAATGTGAGAAGAGCACTTACTACCATATCTTCCCTGAATATGGAGTAACTGAATTAATCAGAGAGGATGGTAGCTCAGTAAGGAATGAAAATGAGGTTGGGATAATCGTGGGGACGGGATTTAATAACTTTGCGATGCCGTTGATTAGGTATAAGACAGACGACCTTGGAACTAAGATTTGTGGTAAGTGCAGTTGTAATAGAGAGTATTGTTTACTAACGGGTATTGAGGGAAAGTGGGTACAGGAATTCATTATTACCCAAAATGATAGACCCATCTCCATAACTTCTCTCAATATGCACTCGGATGTTTACGATAATGTCAGGCAGTTCCAATTTTACCAAGAGAAAAAAGAAGAAGTAGTTTTTAATGTGGTAAAGAAAGAAAGCTATACGGATAGGGACACGGAGTATATCCGTAGAGAGCTACTAAAGAAACTGGGCGATGATATAAACCTCGTTATTCGTTTCGTGGACCATATCCCCCGCACGCAAAGCGGAAAATACAAGTTTTTGATTCAGAAGCTGCCCGTTAAGTTTGGAGATTGGCAAAGTCGGGGGTAGTGTCTGGTGAGTACATTAAGGTTGATAGCTGTTGGCGATATTTCGCTTCAAACACAAAACAACCGGCATCCCTTTGAGAATGTAAGAGGGATTTTCAAGGGTAAGGATATTCTGTTCGGGAACCTAGAGACCGCTCTATCGAATCGAGGAAGAAAGGTGGAACAAGCGGTTCTGCTTCATTCAGCTCCCGAAAAGGTGAAATATCTCACAGACGCTAGCTTCGATGTGCTCAACATCGCCAATAACCATATATTGGATTTAGGCGTGGAGGGATTCAGGGATACTCTGGATACGTTACGCAGAAATGGTTTGACATTTATTGGCGCTAGCGATAATAAATGCACTTCAAGTTATGCCATTGTAGAGAAGAATGGAATAAAGGTAGGATTCCTTGGTTACACAATAGGACGTTTTAAGGTGCCTCAAGGCATATCCATAAACAAACTCGGGGGGAACAGAGTACTCAACGACATTGAGTCTATTAAAGAGAATTGCGACTTTGTCGTCGTTTCCCTACACTGGGGCACTGAAAATGTTTCCTATCCCTCGCCTAAGCAAATAGACCTAGCCCATAAATTAGTTGACCACGGTGCTACCCTTATTCTAGGCCATCACCCTCATGTAATTCAGGGAATAGAAGAATACAAAAACGGTCTAATTGCCTACTCTCTAGGTAATTTCCAATTTGACCCCAAACTATCTCAGAGCAAGACAAACGACTCCGTCATACTCAGTGTGAACTTTAATAAGGACGGGTTAAAGGGCTACGATGTTCTTCCTGTTGTGATAGACGCCGATTTCCTACCCTGCGAAGTTGAAGGTCAACAGAAAGATAAGCTCTTGCGCTTTTTCACCAACATCTCTCGCCCTATAAGAAATGGAGAGATAACCAATAGATGGTGGTTTGGCGAAATTTGTGGTGAATACCTATCAGGAAATATGAGAAACTATAAAGTAAGAATAAGAAGGTATGGTATTCGACATCTTCTGGAATGTATGGTCTGGTTTATTTCACCATTCTGCCTGAGATGCTATGTAGCAATCATAGAGCGAAGGATTAGAGGAGGAAGACCTAGCTAGCAAGGGGGTAGACCTAAGAAATTATAAGTGCACTAGAAAGAAGCAACCTTCAATGTGAGGCAAAGATATGAACATACTTATGGTAGGTACCAATCCTGACCTTATTACAAAGGAGGGCGGTGCGACAGTAAGGCGCAGAAAGTTAGCTGTGTTATTTTCGCACAATAACGACATAGTTTATCTGGATGCACTCCCCAAATATGATAAAGGCATAAATATCAAGTCGAACCATTTCAGCGACGCTGCTCTTAAAGCCTACTATTTTAAGCAGTTATTTATCTTTGGAAAATGCGCGCAGATGCTTACTGATCTGAATATTGCTTTCCTTCTAAGAATTAAGGATATTGTTAAAAGGGAGAAAATAGACCTAATTTGCATAACACATCCCTTTGGCGTAATCTCAACCAGCCTTACTTGTCCCCATACTCCAGTGGTCTATGATGCTCATGGTATTATATCTGAACACGCTAAATTATATGTTGAACGACTCAAAATGGACTTCAAGGTAGTGAGGGTTCCACTTATCAACAAAATTGTCAAATGGCTGCTGCTAAATTATATACGTTTGTTAGAGCGTTTGACCTGTCAGAGAGCCAAACATGTTATAGCTATTACTAAGCTAGATAGGCAGAGACTAATAGAAAAATATACCTTAGACAGGAATAAAATTACTGCCATCCCGGTATGGATGACCGTAGATAACTTCAACAAGGTATTCTCTAAGCGGAAAGAATCGGCAAAAAGCTTCAAAATCAATATTATATTCCTTGGCATTTATCGCCATCCGGCTAACTATGAAGCATTCAAATTGATCGAAGATTACATAGCTCCCGAGGTTAAAAAATATAATGCCAATATTGAATTCATCTTGGCAGGTACAGATGTGCCTCAGTTTGAGAAGGAAAATCTTAAATCAGTGGGATACGTAGAGGATTTATCTGCTACTTTAAGAGATTCGGACATTGCAATAGTACCAATTCTGCAGGGAACAGGTGTAAGAGTGAAAATATTAGATTATATGGCGGCTGGATTACCTATCATTACTACAAAACAAGCCATTCAAGGCATTGAGGCTGAAAATGGTAAACATGCCATTATTTTGAACGCAGTTGATGATAATTTTATCAATGCTATTTTGAGTTTAGCCGGTGATAAACAAAGAAGGGAAATGCTGGGTAAAAATGCCATGGAGTTCATTAAAAAAGAGTACAACCGCGCAAACATACAAAGTAAGCTGGACAAAATGCTAATCAAGATAAAAGGTGGCGTGAAAAATTGAAAATACTGCAAGTGAGCGGATATTTGCTCATTAGTGCCTTTGGCGGTGAGCCAGCAAAAGAAATATATGGATTATCCAAAGCGTTATTTGACCGAGGTCATGAGGTGACCATCTATGCTACAGATGCCTTAAATAAGGGGAGGAAATTGAAATATCGAACTCAGACCCTTAACATGCACGGGGTCAGAGTCTGCGAATTCAAGGACTTGTCAGCTAGACTGGGACGGAGATACCCCATTCATTTTGCCCCGGCGATGATTCCCCTGATGTCGAAGGAAGCAGTAGCGTTTGATATTATCCACTTGAATCAGTACCCTACATTTCCGAATATAGTTGCCCATCACTATGCCCAGAAACATCACGTTCCCTACGTGCTCCAAGCCCACGGCTCACTTCCTGGAGCAATGGGAAACCATGGTTTGAGACAGGCGTATGATTTCCTTTGGGGGCGAAGAATTTTAAAAGACGCTTATCGCCTTATTGCAGTAAGCCCGATGGAGGCTGAGCAATATAGAAACATAGGAATAGATGAAGAAAAAATTGAGATTGTTCCCAATGGAATTAATGTGTCTGAATTTGATAATCTGCCTGAGAGGGGGGAGTTTAGAAGAAAGCACAATTTGGCTAGCGACCAGAAAATAGTTCTTTTTCTGGGTAGAATACACAAAATCAAGGGGCTTGACCTGCTGGCAAGAGCATTTGCTGACCTTTCAAAGCCTTTAGACGATGCTAAACTGGTAATTGTCGGCCCTGATTATGGGTATTTATCTTCTCTAAAGAAATTGATAACCGATTTGGAAATTAGCGATAGGGTCTTATTCACTGGCCCACTTTATGGGCAGGAAAAATTGGAAGCCTATGTTGATAGTGATGTATATGTTTTACCGTCATTTTATGAAATATTTAGCATAACAGTTCTTGAAGCCTGTGCCTGTGGCACACCGGTAATAGTAACTGACCAGTGTGGCTTGGCCGATGTCATCAATGGCCAGGCAGGGATTGTTGTTCCTTGCGACAAAGAGCAGCTACGGCATGCCCTTCAGCATATGCTGGATGATGACCAGATGAGGCTGCAATTCAGTGAAAAGGGTAAATTATTGGTGCGTGGGAAATTTAACTGGGAGAAAGTAGCTGAGCAAATAGAGAGTGTATATGAGGAGGTTATATAACTCTAGAGCGTTATTGAGGTGTAAGATTGCTAATCAATCTGGAAATCAAGAAATGCCTTTATATAGTCCTGGCTATTCTACTGGCTATGGTGGGGCTGGTAGGTCTGGCTACCTTAGGCTTTGATATTCCTGTCTTGAGGCAAGCTGTTGGCTTTATTTTCTTAACCTTTGTCCCCGGTATTCTTATCCTCAGAATCCTCAAAGTCCACAACATAAGCACAGCAGAAAGTCTCGTTTATTCAGTTGGTCTAAGTCTTGCCTTCGTTATGTTCTTAGGATTCTTTGTGAACATGCTTTACCCCCTTATCGGTGTTTCCAAGCCGATTTCCCTTTATCCGGTGATAACTGCCATAACTTTCGTCATATTGATATTGTGCGCTATAGCCTACCTACGAGATAAAGATTTTCTAGCGCCAAAACAAACTGGCTCGCTCCCTTTATTCTCGCCACCCTATTTATTCCTTATTTTGCTGCCTCTTCTGGCTATCCTAGGGGCACTTCTAGTCAACTACCATCAAAATAACATCCTGTTGCTTATCTTCATAGGTGCCGCGGCGGTTACTGTCGCATTAGTAGCCTTTGACAAATTTATCCCGGAAAAGGCGTATCCGCTGGCAATAGTAATGATAGCTATTGCTCTCCTGTATCAGACGACAGCGACGCTAGCCTCTTCATTTCTGGCGGGGTATGATATCCAGGCTGAATACCTCGTTCAGGGCTGGGTGCACCAAAGCGGCTACTGGACTCCGACAATACCAGGCAACTTAAATACAGCCCTCAGCCTTATGATATTATGCCCGATATATTCTTTTATACTTAATATGGAGGCAGTGTGGGTATTTAAGATTATATATCCGCTCTTTTTCTGCCTGGTGCCTTTAGCCCTATTCCAGGCTTACTGCGAGCAACTTGGTAGCAAAAGAGCCTTCTTTTCTGTCCTTTTCTTTATGTCAGTAATCTACTTCTGTGGCGTCGGAAACAGGATGATGATTGCCGAATTATTTTTCGCGCTGCTCATATTGCTGATGGTGGACAGGAGGCTGCCCCCGATACAGAAATCAGCTCTAGCTATAATATGTGTTATGGCGCTTCCAATTTCTTATTATGGGTTAGCCTATATTTGCCTCTTCCTTTTTGCTGCCAGTTGGCTCTTATTAGCTCTCATGAAAAATAAGACAGCGATACACTGGTGGACAAAACTAACGGCAAGATTTGGCGGCTCACCGGCAAACCCAGGATTAGTAGCCTCAACTCCAGAGCCACCCCCCATTACCTCTATACTCACCGGCACTCTTGTTACTTTATATATTGTGTTTGCCCTAGGTTGGTACATGTATACCGCCGGGGTAATAATTACTTCACTTGTAAACATCGGGCAGCATGTAGTTAGCAATATCGGCGAGTTCTTTAATCCACTGGCAAGGGAATCTCTGGTGGTAACAGCCGTCGGTGCTGACTTTGCGTCAGCATCGGTATCCACTTTGGGGAGAACTTTTAGGGTCTTCCAGTATATCACTCAGATTTTTATTATTACTGGCTTTATCAGGCTGTTGCTTAAACCCAGGGGGCTCAAATTCAGGGCAGAGTATGTTGCCCTGACCATGGTAAGCGCTCTATTTTTGTTCTTCCTTATAGTCTTACCCTATTTCTCAAGCCATCTGGAAGTGGAGAGAGGATATCACTTTTGTCTCTTTCTCCTGTCACCGCTGTGCGTCTTAGGCGGCGAGGCTATCTGGCAAAGCCTGTCCCGGCTATTCAAAGCCGGTTCATCACGGCTGAAATTCAAAGGATGGCTAGTATTACCATTTAGCTTCAGCAATCCCAGTTCAAATTATTTGAAGTTCCTTGCCCTGGGGGTGCTCATACCCTATTTCTTATTCAATACTGGCTTTATCTTTGAAATTGCCCGGAGCGAGCTATATAATGTTGTCGATACACCCTCTTCCGGCGCTTTGAGTGGCTACCGACTGGATGTGAAAGTTTGTAACCACCGAGAACATGCTGCGATGGAGTGGTTACCAGGTGTAGTTGGTAAGAAGCTCACAATATATGCTGATGAGTACGGTAAATTAAAATATACTGTTTCTCTTTATGGTCGGTTTAGAGGATTTCCATCTGATGCCAAGCAAATGCCAGAAAATGCCTACATTTTCCTTGGGACATGGAACATAGACAAGAACGAAGTAGCCGTTATAATTGGCCGCAGCGAACACAGAAAGTTTGTTCATATCAGCTTGGATGCTCTTCCAGAATTATCCAGGTTAATAAACAGCAAAAATCTAATCTATAATAACGGTGGGGCTCATGTGCTGGGACCCTAGCCAAGGGACATAAAGCGATGGCTGGGAAAGAGAAGGCCATGGAAGTAATAAAACCTAATATTCTATACTTTGGTCCTCGCGGACTACAGGGAGGCATTGGGGGGTCGGCTCGGCTTAAAAATATGCTGGACATTTTGGGACAGCTCCAAGCCAATACGCAGCTGATTTCCTATTTACCAGGAGAGAAATTCAGGGTGAAACATAAGCAAATAAACAATCATTTAAATACGACCATCATCTCTGTAAGAAGGTCATCTCCCAAAATTCTTAAGGCATTTGCCCTGCTGCCAATTCTTATATTCGGATTAAGGTATGTTAAGAAAAGCAATATTATCTTTGCTCACTCACCAGGTATAGTATATGGTTTTCCTGCGCTCATACTGGCCAAAACATTCGGCAAGCCTTTGCTTATCGACCATATGGACATTAAAGACCCCGACACACCTGGATTTATCTATAGTAGCGTATTAAGAAATTCAGATACTGTTTTCGCAATAAGCCGATTTTTAGAAGAGGAAGTCAAGGAGATAGGTTGCCGAAGTGCTGTATATGTTCCTATTTTTATAGATGAAGGTGTCTTTCAAAAAGACCCTTCGGAAAGGGTAAAAATAAGAAAAAAACTGAATATAGATAGTAACGAGGTTGTGATTGGATATGCCGGTGCCTTCTCATTTGATGAAGGGTTGTCATTGCTCCTTAAAGCATTTAAGAGCTTGTCTCGTAGATATGAGAATATTAAATTGGTCCTAGTTGGTGGGGGAAGCGTACCAGGTTCAGATAATATACCACAACTTATAAGTGAACTGGCGCTCAAGGAAAGGGTTATTCTCATCCCTCCGCAACCTTATGAACTGATGCCCGGGTACCTCTCAGCATTTGATATTGCGTGTTCACCAAAATTTGATTGCCCAGCGAATAGAGCAGCTAACCCGATAAAAATTTATGAGTATATGTCAATGGCTCTACCTACAGTTGCATCGGCGGTGGGTGAAACCTCAAACACTATAGAAAATGGGTATGACGGATTTTTGGTTAAACCGGGAGATGAAAAGGACTTAGAAGCAACCTTAGACCATGTTATACAAAATCTGGATTCTGCAAAAGAGGCAGGAGAAAAAGCGAGGAAAAAAATTCTTAAGAATTATACCCAACAGGTGATGTTAAAGAAAATTAGGCAAGCACTTAGAGAGCTTGGTATTAAAACAATTCGGACAAGCGGTTAACATATTTTGGAGGAGGTAATAGTGTCTGATAAGGTTAGAGTTGGAATAGTGGGCTGGGTCTCGTAGCTGAGGGACAACATATACCAAGCTTTATGAGATTAAAGAGGAAGGTCGTTCTCCAAGCCGTTTGTGACAAAAATGAAAATCTGCTTCATTGCTGACGCTAATAGTATTCACGCCCGGCGTTGGGTTGAGTATTTCTGTAAACCAGGGAATGAAGTTTTCATTCTTTCCACTACAAGGAACCCTAGACCTCTAGAGGGTGCCGTGGTTTACGACCTCTATACAGGCAAGCCAGTGGTGCCACAGGCTGAAAATATCACTGTCATCAGCAAATGGTCTTTAAGGTCGTTACTAAAGCGGGTTCTCAGTACCAGGATAGGAAGCTCTCTCATTCTTAATAAGTTTACCTCAGGAATTATCTTACTTTATCGGACCTTCCGCCTTGCCGGTAAAGCCAGCGCTATTGTGAAAAAAATGCAGCCAGATTTACTCCACTGCTTGAGATTTCCTATCGAGGGCTATATCGGAGGGTTGATTGGATACCGCCCTTTGGTCATTTCCAGCTGGGGAAGTGATTTCGTCTTTTTTGCCAATAAATATTTCCTCCTTCGTTGGCTGACCAAAAATGCCATACGGCAGGTTGATGCCTATATCCCTGACACCACTCGCGACAAACATATCGCTGTGCTTTACGGATTTTCACCGGGCAAACCAACGCTTGTCTTGCCAGTAACTGGCGGCCTCAAGTTGGATGAATTCCCTCCGTATCGTATGCCTAGGGATAATATGCACCGAAAGAAAATTGGAGTCGACCCGGATACGAACTTACTGATTATGACGCGTCGTTTTAAATCTCCTTTCGCCAACACCCAAGCCTTAATTGAAGCAATGCCACAAATTACAAAAGTATTCCACAATACCCTTTGTGTATTAGTTGGCGACATACCCTCTCCAGGGTATTTACAGTTAAGGAGCTTAGCCAAGAAATTAGGAATTGGAGAGTATGTCCGCTTCATAAATTGGCTGGGATACAGTGACTTTGTAAATTACCTAGCTGCTTCAGACATAATGGTTTCGGTTGGTTTGTATGATGGGTGCCCTGTGTCCATGCTGGAAGGCATGGTCTGTGGAGTAATTCCGGTTATGAGTAATGATTTTCCTATACGAGAATGGATCACCGATAACTGGAATGGGTATCTTTTCGATCCTAGAGACCCAGAAAGTATCGCCCAAGCCATTGTCAGGGCTTTAAAAAATAAAGATAGCTTTGAGACGATGAGAAAAAGAAATTGGGATATACTGGCGGAAAGGGCAGATTACTATAGAAATATGAAAATTGCCGAGGAACTTTACCATAAACTAGTACAGGACACACCTGCGGGGAAATCTAACCGGACTTAATTATCAACGAGTATAATTCCTTCTTTCACTTATCCGGATGCTTGGCAAAACAATATACTGAATTGCGTAAATTCGGGACAAGAGCTTCAATTAACATACTTGTTCTAATAGCAAGTCCAGCCAGCAAAAATGTGAAGTAATTTCCTTGCTTCCTCTTGAGATTGTGAATAGCTATCCTGGGTGATGATTTTAATTCAATATGAATATCCTCAAATCCGGTCATTTCAAGAAGTCTCAAATATTCCTGTGGTGAATATTCTCTATAGTGGCTGAAGTATTTGTCTTGACACCACAAGTTAAAAGGAATATATGGGTGTTTCCCCATTAATAGTCCCTGTCTTTTAACCAGGGAAATTGCATTAGGTCCACCGAGGCATATGTATCTATTTTTCTTCAATACCCGGTATATTTCCCGGAGTTGTTTGATGGGATGGGTTGGCAAATGCTCCATGACATCGAAGGAGGTTACTATATCGAAAGATTCATCTTCATAAGGCAGCCTCGGCTTTTTCACAAAGTCCTGCTTAACGACATTAATATTAGAACTGCTAAGCAGAGGTAAAGCTGACTTGCAATCACCCATAATATTGTCTGTTGTATATTCTTCAAACCGATCAATCAAGCACAATTGATATTTCGGGTTGAGTCTTGAAAGAACAAGCAGGTTTACCCCAACTCCTCCACCGCAATCTAGGATTTTAGCTGTTTCACTACATCTCTGGATAATTTGGCTAACCTCGTAAAGGTGTTTACCTTTATTCGCAAACAAAAGTGTTTCCTGCACTTCGCTTGGAAATAGGGAAACTACATCCTCATAAACTTTGGCAATCGTTTGGTTCTTTTGGTTCATTCCCTTTTCTGCCCTACTGAGCCTAATTATGGCTTTTATCTATATGCTACCTTGGCTCAGCCTTTTTATTTTCGCAAAACCTTTGTAAGCCGTCTCGGAGGTTGGGTAGCTCTCGGCCAAAGATGCCCTTGAACTTCTCTGTTGACAGGGACAAGTCCTGTTGACGTCTGGCTTTAAAAGTGACTTCTGCTATCTTACCATGGCGAATTGGCGCAGGGCTGAAATTAAATATCTCGGCCAAGGCTATCCCAAAATCGTATTTCGAACACCATTCCGAGCCGGCAATATTGAGCACTCCCCTAAAATCGGATTTAGCCACTACCTCAAGTGCTTCGGCAAGATGGGTTACTTCCATAGGGGTAAAATAATAGTCAGTGAAAAGAGTTATGGTTGTCTGCTCCTTTAAGCTATTGAATACCCATTCGCTAAAGGTAGGTGGGTGATGCTCGGGACTCCAGCCATAGAAATTAGTCCGCACGATAACCGCGTTGTCGTGTGCCGCTAGAATTCTTTCTTCCGCCTCCAGTTTCATTTTACCATACACATTCACCGGTGCTGGCGGGTCATCTTCCGAATACATTGAGCCAGTGCCATCAAAGAGGTGATCCGTGGAAATGTGAATTAAACGTATCCTGTGACGCTGGGCAAACCTTGCCAAATTCTCGGCTGTTTGTACTATTATAGAGTATGCCAGTCGGGGCTCTTCTTCGCAATTGTCCAAGTTGGCTAGCCCCACCGTGTTAACAATGATTTCAGGCTTAACCGTTGATAAAAGCTGCTCAGCAAAACCAGCCTCGAGTAAGTCCCCCCTAACAAAATTCTTGAGTTCAGAAGAATAAGAGGAGTGGCAGGAGGTGGCAAAAACCTCGTGGTCATTTTTTGCCGAGAAGAACCTGGCTAAATTAGAGCCTAAAAGTCCATTTGAGCCGGTTATAAGTATCCTCATCATTTCGACTACTTATGGTTTGGCTGGTCCTAGATACCGTCAGAATCTCCCATGGTGAAATGCCACTTATAGGCTTTGTTAAGAATTTTATTGCCAAGTTGGCTCTTATAGCATATTAGCGGAATCTTCGTCCAGGGCAAGAATCCCAGCCTAACCAAGTTTTTATAGTAAAAATTTCCCTTCACTGCCCAAGTAGAGATAATGTCAACCTTGTTACTCCGAAACACCTCAAGTAAAGCGACAACTAATCTATTGAACACCCTGCGGTTATTTTCAAGGGTTAGAAAATCGACCATAAAACCAACCCTTCTATCCTCCATATCACTGATTCTGGCTATCATGTAGCCTGAGACTTCTCCCTCCTTGCTTCTGGCAATCAGAATTAAGTAGCGATTAGGAGCAGATACGTACCTCCACTCCAGGTACTTCTTATCCCGTACTAGTATAACATCATAGTCTGCGCCAACCCTCTCCCACAATTTTTCTACATCCTCAGGAAATGACGAGACCTGAGAGACAGCTAGGTTGCTTTTGTTAACTCCAATAGTGGCGAGTTTGAAAATGACCCGGGAGATAATTTCTAAGAGGGGAGAAAGAATCCTAGCGACTAAAGAGCTTTTTAGTTTTTGACTAAGGATTTTTTTCATATTCAGTGGCCTGCCTAAATAGTACAACCTTGGTGAGGTTATCTGCCCATAACCTAACTTGTTTATATAGCCAGGCAGTGAATTGGTATTTGGGAAGCCGTAAATGAAATCTATCCCTTTCTTGAGAGCCTCTGATGTGGTACTTTTGACCAGAGAAGTGAATATGCCTTTCCCCTGATGCTCGGCAAGAGTAAAAGTATCCCCGGTTTCAGCCGCAAGTATTGTTCCCCCCAATATCTTCATCTTTTTTGGCGTCATGCTGGCCGTAGCCACAATTCTGTCACCATCTTCAGCCAGCCATATATATCCCGGCTCCGCCGGGTTATCACAGCATTTCCACTTATGATACTCAGGCTCCTCAACCTTCACCAGCCGACTTGCCGGAAAGCTCCTGCGGAATTCGGTGATTCTTGGAATATCGCTATAATTAAACCTTCTTAAGCGCCATCCCTTTGCCATCAGCGTTCCCTTCCTATTGAGAATATCCGCCGTAAAAATTGCTGAAAACCCAGTCGATATCTCTCCCAATCGTAAGCCCCTCTCACTTTGTTCTTAAACCTGAGAAATGAGTCACACCCTTCGAAGGCGACCCGGCTGAGTTCGAAAAAATCACTTTTTATAGTATTACCAGGACCCATTCCGTCCAAAGCCACTCTGTAGCCTACAGCTTTAACCAGACTTTTGACTGTTTCATTCAACTCGCCATAAGGATAGCTGAAACTTATTACCGGCTTGGATAATATCTCTTCCAGGCGCTGTTTGGAACCCTTTAGCTCTTCACTAGCCACACTTTCCTCAACCTGAGTCAGAGCAGGGTGGCTCTTAGTATGGGAACCAAATGAGAAGCCGCCGTCGCTCATGGTGAGGAGCATCTCCCGGGTAAGCGGTAGCCAATCCTCCTTGTTTTCTTGAAATTGGGCAAGCAATTGCTCGTCCCATTCTAACCACTGAAACGGTTCCTCGCTATCTATATAATCGGAAACTATGAAAAAAGTCGCCTTAAAATTATATTTTTCCAAGACAGGGAACGCATTGATGTAATTCTCCATGTAGCCATCGTCAAAGGTAATGATTACCGATTTCGGCGGCGGCTTAATCTTCTTTTCCTTGTAGGCTACGAATTGGTCTAGCGTTATCACATTAAACTTATTGCGAAACAGGTATTCCATTTGTAGGGCGAATGAGGCTGGAGGAACAGCATGGTCATGGTACTTGTTTGGTGGCAAATCACATACCTTGTGATAAAGCAGGATACAGACCTTTTTCCTCCCGATTAAGGCATATAGAGGAAAATTTATAATAGCCCTCAGGCAATCAACAATAGAATCGTGCAATAGTTTTCAGTCTCCCCCTACCTCAGTCTCAATGTCTGATATCCGACTATGGTCGAAAGTCCCCAGCCAGATATTTATCCTAACCTTTGAACCTAGCATCCGGCTAGTATCAAAAAAGTGACCGAACTCATAAATGCTGAGGGAATCGTGATAATGAGGTTTTTGAGCATCATGAAGCAACACCACACCACCCGGGGCAAGAACTTTAGCGGCGATACGGAGACACCGCCGCCGGAATCTTCCGTCGACAATAATGACATCAAACCCCTTTGTTCCTGCAAGTCGTTTTGGATACTCCACATACTCAGTGGCTTCGGGGCTACAAACTTCCTCCGGGGCTTTCTTCTTCTCCCAGGACCATCCAGGGAGTTCCCAAAAGGCGGGAAACTCTGAGAGGTGAAGATGCACTCTGTCATTAAGCCGGTAACGAGTGACTAAACTGGTAATATGTTCCTGCCACTTTCGCGAATTATCAATAGATTGCCATTCAAAGTCAGCACCGATTGAAATCAAATACCGGCTATAATATACAGTACTGTATCCCGCACCCCATTCAAAGACACGCAAATTCTTGCCAGCATATAGCTGGAAGGCCCTCTTAAATATCCTCCTGTCCACCGCAGTTTGTTCAGGGAGGAGCCGTTTTTCCCTGTAATAATGGCCCAGCCGATACAATAATGTATCCTTAATGCTCACTATTCCCCGATATGTTTGTGATAGTGTTATCATATTTTTATCCACACTCGGTTCCTACATTTTGGAAGTGGGATAGACAGCGAACATTTGGATGAATGAAGCAAACCGTAAACAAGCGGCTAGACGTTGTGCCTTGATAAATCATTCCAAATTACCCAATACATTTCCCCCCGTTGCCCATCCTTTATGGCTCAGCCTAAAAAACCTATATAATCTATACAATACACTTGCCATCGCTCCTCTGCCAGGAAAATTCGGTATTTTGCTCACAAGCGGAACATTTCTCTCAATACAACGCTTAAACAGTTGGATTTCATTATTATTGAATAGATCACTTTTTTGATTAAATATTTCAAAGGCATAGTCGAGATACCCATACAGAATACAAATCGAAACGGCCCTCAGGACTTTGGACTTCTTCAACACGTCATCCTCAAACATATCCAAAGTGTTTTCAAAACTATTAGCCTCTCTCATGTATAGAGCGTCTGCAAAAATTATCTGGCCTTGTAGCTTACCGTATTTCTTCCCAGCATTTCTTTTCCAATAGTAGGGCTTCAGGTCAAACAGTTGGAATCCGAATTCCCTAACAAATCTATCTATGTCGGAGAAAAGGGGTTGGTTCTGATACAACTCGACGAATTCTACTTCAATCTCTAAACCAAAAACATCGTTAAGTGTTCTTGTCGCCCCTTCCAAAATCAATAACTCACTGCCTTGAGTATCCAGTTTTATGAAATCAACATCTTCAATTTGATGTTGCTGAAATTGGTTATCTAAAGTATCAGCCTTTATTTTCATAGTTTCAAGGATATCAAATCTCTCTACTTCAGGAAATTTGTCTAGGAGGGATCGATTGGGAAGAAGTAGGGACGAAACCCCTTGTTTTCTTGCCATGTGAAAATCAAGGGGTGCCTTCTCTTTATAGAGTGCAGTATTCAAATACTTTATCTTAGAGGTTTGACCTTTTACCAAATTAATGAATGCTCGTTCATCAGGTTCAAAAGCGATGACTTGAAGATATCTTTCACCGCCCTTCCAATTATTTTTTAGACCGCCACTTGCCCCAATATCGACCAACCTAATTGGGTATTGCTGGTAATAGTTATAGAATGCCGGGTCAATAAAGATGTTCATTTTAACTTCCTCTTTCGTTGCGAAGCGAATCAAGCAGATTTTCTACTGCTTCCACTTCCATCTGGGTCCTTGTTTCCCGTGTAAATGTGGCGACATGTGGTGTCAAGATAACATTTTCAAGCTCACACAGAGGCCCATTATAGGGTTCTTTGACAAAAACATCCAAAGCGGCACCAGCCAGGTGCTTCGATTTTAAGGCGTCATACAGCGCCGGCTCATCAATCACCTTCCCCCTTGAGAGATTAACCAGAAATGAACCCTTCTTCATACTCAAGATGGCTTCCCTACCCAGAACAAATTCCTTCCCTTCTAAGGGAGAGATATGAATAGTCAAGATATCACACATTTCAATCAATTCATTCGTTGACAAAATGCTCACCCCGTGTCTTTCCGCCCAGGCTTTGTCGGGAAACAAATCGGCTCCGTAAACTACCGCTCCCAAAGGAACCAGAAGTTCGGCCACCTGCCGCCCGATTCTTCCCAGTCCCAGAACGCCCACCTTTTTCCCGTGCAGTAAATACCCGATTTCCCTGTTCCAAAGTCTCTTTTTCATCAGCTCATTATGAAAGGAAATCTTTCGGAGCAAATCCAGAATCAAGGCAATTGTCATTTCGGCTACGGCTGTAACCGGGGCATCCGGGGTATTTCTTACTAGTATTGCCAGTTCCTTAGCTTTCTTAAGTGAGATATTGTCAATGCCGGTCCCCAATCGGCTGATACAGCGGAGACTTGGCAATAGGGCTAGAACATGGTCATCATAGGTCTCAAGTCCAGCGAGGATGCCGTCACAATCTTTGCCCAGCTCAAGTATTTCCTTGGCTTTCAGGCGGCGCCCATAAGGATTCAAAACATACTCAAAGTCGCTCTCATCCAGAAGCCTGACCGGCTTATCATCATACTCGCCAAAACTGGCTGATGCTACTAGTATCTTCTTTTTCATAAATTGATGAGCCTTGAATAATATCCTTTCTGTATTTCATCACTGGCTAGGAGCTTCTCAACCCTTGTAATATCACTCAGAATATCTACACCTATACTGACATAGGGAGTAACAACTCCTAGAATTTTATATCCGTGCTCCAAAATTCTTAGCATATCTACAGATTCAGCTTTCTCCAGGGGGGTTGGAGCTAACCATGAGTATCGATGCAGAAAATCCTTTCGGAAAGCCATTACTCCAGACTGTTTATAGAGCGGATAATTCTCATTTGTTTTAAAATGGGGGATAGGTGAACGGGAAAAATACATTATCCAGTTGTTCTGGTTAAGAACAACCTTAACTACGTTGACATCACTGAGTTCAGAGAGGTCAGTAATCGGATATACTATACAAGTGCATAATACGTCGTCTCTTTCTGCCAATGGCTGCACGGCGGCGTTGACTACCTGGGGTAAAAGTAGTGGTTCGTCACCCTGGACATTAACCACTATATCTGTATCCAGTTTAGCTGCCGCTTCCTCTACCCTGTCAGTGCATCTTTCGTGAGTATCGGCCGTCATAATAACCCTGCCGCCATATGACTCTACGGCTTCCCTAATCTCTTCATCACAGGTAGCCACGTAAACGTCATCAACCAAATCACAAAAAGAGGCTCTCCTCCGCACATGCTCAATCATGGGCAGGTCCAGTATCTTTACCAGTGGTTTCCCGGGAAACCGCGAAGACCTCATCCTGGCCGGGATAATTACGGTAATTTTCTTCTTAGGCATAAAGTTCTTTATTATATTAACTGACCAGATTTCGTCTACTTTTGATGCCGACTTACTTCTTTTTTATAGCGATATAGCCGGCGAAATTGTACCATTGAAAGAACTTTTCCACGACGCCAAACTTACTTCGCTGGAAAAACTCCATATTTTCGCTATCACGATACGGCACCAGAACGTTTTCCAGCGTTTCCCGCTTGCTCCTTATCTCCATCTCCGAATAGCCCTGCCGGCGCTTCATATCATAGTACAACTCAATAAATATTCGGTTAACATCCGAAGAGTCCACCAAGATTTTCTCGCAGGCAATAAATACTCCGTTCTCATTAAGGCCCTCATAAATTCGCTGCAATAGTATATCCCGGTTTAATGGCCGGATAAACTGCAACGTCCATAATGATATAATGAAAGAGGCATTCTCAAATTCGAAGGGCATGTTGAGGTCTGTATTGATAAAACTGCAACGTTTTTCTTCTTTCAACTCTGTCTTTATACGTTCTTCCACCCTCTTCAACATTGGCTCTGAATTATCGATACCGATGAACTTTACGGAAGGGTCGCTAACCGCCCGGCATAACGAGACAATGGTCGTGCCCGTGGAACACCCCAAGTCATACATATTAGTTGACGGTTGAATAAATGTCTTGCCTAATTCAGTAATCATGCGCTGGATTTCCTGGTAAAAAGGAACACTGCGGTCAAGCATGTCATCAAAGGCTTCGGCAACTTCTTCATTAAAGGCAAAATCGAATTTCCCCTCACCCGACTGAAAAACTTCGTCCTTCTTTGCCATGATACCCCTCCTTTGTTAGATTTAAGCTCTAACCCACTTAATTTTGCACTATGCCCTTACGTCTGCCAATATATTCATACACGGGGTCGTGCCAGACTTTTTCTGCCTTATATGGGATACCCAGAAAATACTTGCCCTCATATAACCATTTGAAATAAGGGCATACATCAAAATATATATGTTCATAATCATTAAGCGGCATATCTAGAATGCCGATCCTGACACCTGGATTTTGTTCTTTAATAATACGATTCACCATGAATAAGAACTTCGAGTTCTTGAAAACGTCTGATTGCAAGTAGAAATCAAGCCACTGGCGAGACATCTCGTTGAAAGAGACAAAGTTGGTAACCAGGTCGGCTAAGCCTTTTCCCAGCTTTTCAAGGTAAAAGCATGGGACAAGGATAAAATCATAATTACTAACAAAATCCCTGGTAATTTCGTCAAGCTCTCGGATTTCTTTAAAAGCGGCGATGCGGCAATCGGGAAATTCTGATTTCAGGTAGTAACGAGCTACTGCATTCTGTTCTGGCAAATCAACCAGAATTAAATGAGTATTCGGGTAATTTCGCTTAATTAAGTACTGGAACGCTCCGTAACTACTACCGATGTCCAGAGCTACCTTAATCTCTTGAGTATAAGGCTCCAGATATTTTTTGAATAACGAAAGAAACCAGATATGCCTGATCCACCTGTAAGTAAACCTCATGCCTTTTTTCTCAAAGTAGAGTGGATGCCCAACGTCACTGATGGGATTACCCCGTACCAGCTCCGTCAGATTCTGTTCTTGAATAAAACGATATACATCCTCCAGCAGCTTGATAGATGGATTTGGCTGCAAAGAATAGGGGAGCTTGGAGAATAACCGGTAGGGCCAGCTTCGCCCGTTTGGATTGTCCATGACCACAAGATTATTCCGTCTGAAGTTTATGAGGTTGTCGGCTTTATCCTTAAGCTTTTTATATGATTCGTCAATATTATCGAACCAGAAACGACCTATGGATTCCCGGTTAAGCGTGTATTTCTTAAAGACATCAATTTCTTCGTTAAGTTCGGTAATTATTTTATCAATTAACTCTCTTTGTTGTTTATCCTGCATGTTCCTTACTTTTAATCCTTAAAATTAACTCCCCTCCATCATTATCTGGAGGTGTCCTTTAACCCCCACCAGATTCGGGTAGCTGGGAATCATCGCGTCACCAAATGGTTCCTTATTTACCCGACCCACAAAAACGACTCCTGTTTTCTGCGCCAGCGCCAAATCTTCTTCGCTATCACCAACGTAGGCTACTTCATCTAGCCTGACCTTTTCCGCTGCCATCACCTCCTGGATAACGTCATGCTTCTCCCAGGGAGTTCCATAAACTCCCTTGAAAAACCGGTCAATGGCTCTAGCTTTAACAATAACCTCCAGTTCTTCTTGAGGGGAAGCCGAAGCGATGTACAGCGGCACTCTGCCGGAAAAGTATTGGAGAAATTCTTCAACTCCCTTCACATAAGGGCATTCAATTACTTTCTGACGAACGAGTTCTGAAAATCGAGCCCCGATTTCTCTGGCTCTTTCTTCGTTATAGGTCTCACCTAGGATATGGGTCACAATATGCTCAAATTTAATATATCGGGAGATGGCATTATGCGATAAATGATAGTTCATGATGTCATCAATGTGCTGGGGATAATCACCGAACAGGTCACGAAATGCCTCGGTTTTAATGTCAACGGACTCCACGATAACCCCGTCAAAGTCCAGCACTATGACCTTAATCATCGGTCACCGACTCCGGGCAGCAGTTTCTTAATGTCCCTCACCGAATTCCGGCAGGATTCGCCCAGATAAATAAAGTCGGTGCCAAAGGCAATAAAGCGATACCCCTCTTCAAGACGCCGGCCAAACTCTTCAATCGACGGATAGACAATGTGAATCCCGGCGGCAATGCCTTTCTCCTTTGCCACCTCCAGTATCTTTTCCCTAGCTTCAACCACTCTAGGGTGCTCCAGTTCACCGGGCAAACCCAGTGAGCCCGACAAATCATACGGACCGATAATCAGGCCGTCTATCCCTTCAACCTTTAATATCTCTTCAAGATTGTGGACGCTTTCTATATGTTCAACCTGGATGATGAGAATACTCTCTTCATTAGCCACCCTGACATAGTCCGCGAACCCTGGGCCGTACCCGTGAGCACGGGCTATGCCCACACTCCTATGACCACGTGGGGGATACTTGATGCTCTTGACGGCCAGCTCAGCATCATTGACTGAATTGACCATCGGGACTATTACACCATAAGACCCGGCATCCATCACCCGCTTGGCAAGATTAGGGTCATTCCCGGTCAGCCGCACCAGAGGGACACACCCATTTGACTCTATCGCCAGAATTAAAGAATGCAGCTTCTCAATACCGATGACGCTATGCTCTAAATCTATAGTGAGCCAATCAAAACCGGCGGAACTCATTATCTCGGCTATAGACTCATGCCCCAGCGACAGCCAGCTACCGATGGCAACCCCGCCATTTTTCAGTATTTGCTTAACCTTGTTCTTTTTCAGCAAAGCTCCTTCTCCTTATGCCTCGCCCGTCTGTGGGCTTTCCAGTTTCATGCGTAAGTATGAAGTAATCATGTGGTCCAGTGCCAGGTGAATATCTTCGACAGGCCCGTATTCACCCTTGCTGGTGACGACATGGATAACATGGTCACTAATCTTAGCCAGTTCCCCACCGTCAAATCCCACCAGTCCTACCGTCATCCCGCCCAATTCTTTCGCCAACCGTGCTGCCGCTACCACATTAGGCGAATTACCACTGCCGGAAATGGCAATCAGCACATCACCTTCCCGAAAAAGATTTCGCATCTGTCTGGTAAAGACTTCCTTGTATTCAATATCGTTAGCCAGTGCCGTTATAATGGGGCTACTATCGGCAAGACTGATTGCCCTGAAGCAAATCCCGGCTTCAGGTGGGGCACACAGGGCAAGGTCAGTAGCAAAGTGCGATGCTGTTGCCGCACTGCCTCCATTTCCTACCAGAAAAACAGTCTGTCCACTTTTGGACTTTTCTAAAATAAGCTGTGCTACTTTCGCTATCGCCGGGAAGTCCAGGTTACTCAGCAGTTCACCGACATACTGGCAATATCCCCTGAAATACTGCTCGGCACTGGCCGCGTTTTGAAATATCTCTTCCACTCGATTCTTCAATATTTTTGCCTCCTTTAGAGTAGAGCCCGGCTGTTAAAATCCCTACTTTTTTCTGGCGGCAACTCGAAGATAAGAGCTGAGCCTGTTCCGCTGCAGAAAGTCCTGTAAAGAATGCCAGGTGTGTTCGTCCCTTTTCTTAAGCACATATTCAAAAAATTCGGGGAGTGAAACATCGGGGTTACTTTCTAGAGTGCTCCTCACAATTTCAACATCTACCCTGCCGGGAGTGCTCAGTTCTATTATTTCAAAACCTGCTTCGGTTAGCCTGTCCTGGATGGCTTCTATCGAAAGTAGATTCATGCGGTCCGGCGGATGAAGCCGGGGTGACTTATCTTTAAGTACTTGATATTCAAAGCCGCTACTAGTATTGGTGGTAAGGAAAAACAAGCCACCTTTTTGGCAAATATCATATACATCGTTGATAAAGGCTATCGGGTCAAATATACGCTCCAGAACCTCAATCGCGGCAAATACGTCAACTTTTTCTCGAACCTGGCTCAGATTATTGTACACCAGCACATCCTTGTCCAATACATTCTTCGGCTCCGGCGTCTCAGGAGCAATTGAGATAATCCTTTTAAATTTCCCGGACTCATTTACGAGACTCAAGAAATCTGCATATTTTGAATTATGGTCCAAAAACACGCTTGTTTCCGGCAGATACTCCTCCACATACTCCAGCACCCACTGAGCCGTTGGAAAGGACTGGTGGCGATAGCGTGTCTCTCTGGTACTCTTAGCTACGTTGCTCATCCAGAAGTGGCGTGCCCGTGATTTGTGATAGAAATCCTTGAGCATCGCCGCCGTAGGCCGCGGCGATACAAACAAGCTACCACAGTTATTACACTTATGGTATTGAAAGCCGAGCTTGACAAATGCCTTTTGGAATTTCTTACCACCGCAGCCGGGGCAGTTTGTCTTCACCAGTTTTGACTGGTCAGGGAAAAGGCGAGAGAGTTCCTTTTGCAGGAGCTCTTTGTATTCATTATACAGGGAACTCGGCCTTATCGCCGATTCCTTAAGGTCTTCTAAAAAAACTACCCTTTTCATTTCGCTCCCTACCTACGCTGAATAGCATATCGGTCTTTATCTGCCCTGTATATCTTCTGAATAAGTTCCATCACTTTATAGGCATCTTGTGAAGAACCCAACTCTACACGTTTATCTTCCCGAATGCATCGCACGAAATCGTCAACCTCAAGATACCATGATTTATCCTCTTCATAAAGTGTCAGCGTCTCCTGGGGATTGGGTAGGGGATATCCGTTTGGGTCGTAGAGACATCTGGCTACCTTTAATGTTTCTGGCTCGTATGTCCCGGTAGAGGAGAGGATACCATCAATAGTCAAATAACCTTTTTCCAGGTAAATATCCATCAGGAACTGATGCTTCCACTGCGTTGCCGAGGAATGAACCATGGCAACTTGCCCCGAATTATTTTTCATAATAACGAAAGCATTGTCTTCGACCTCAGCCTGCCAGTAGTGGCGGGTAATAAAGCTATGAATGTCATCGAAGTCGCCGGAAAACATTAATATCAGGTCAAGCATATGAATACCTTGGTCTATTAGAATACCTCCCCCTGATATCTCGGGGTCACCGCGCCAATCCTCGTCATAAAAAGGACCGCCAGCTTTGCCGTAGATACCTCGTATCCACAGTATCCTTCCCATGCGCCCACTATCTACAATTGACTTCGCCTCTCGAATAGACTCGTGATACCTGTGATTAAAGCCAAACTTTAGTTTTGTGCCCGGCCTAGCTCTCTCAGCTTCCTGCATAGCAATAACATCATCCAGATTTCTACCCGGCGGTTTTTCACAGAAAACATGTATACCCTTTTGAAGTGCGCTAACTACTATCTCAGGGGCATACCGATTAGGCGTACAAACAAAGATAGCATCAATATCCATCTGCAAAAGGTCGTTATAGTCAGCGGAAAAATCACACTCTGGGAAATCATTAGCTTTCGACTTAATCACGTCACACGCAGCAGTCAAATTAAGCTCCGGCCGTTTTCTTATGGCATCGGTCCTGATATGTCCCATTTTGCCGAGACCAACTATACCTATGTTTAATTTCCTTCCCATGATGAACTTATCTTTCTCGCATTATTTGTTAAACCTTCGCGCAACTTTTCAATTAGGCTAGATGTTCGCTAATCACCTCCCCAGGCTAGGCTTTTCTTTTCGAACACCTAACTAAATGATAAACTCGCTCAGCCCTTCCTCAGTAACTTCATATATATAGTCTGATACATATTTCCTTGCCTCAGACTGCTGTCGGTAGAATTCGTTATCCGGAAGTTCATAAACAGTCTTGATTGTTTTGACCAGCTCTTCCTCCTTATTAACCACCCATTTTAGGCTGTTGCACCCTATAAGGGGGTCAAAACTGATTATTTCTTTGATGCCCGCGTATATAACGGGGATGCCCATCCTCAAGGCCTCAAGGGCTATGGTACTACCCTCGTGTATTATCATATCTGCCTCTTGGAGGTCCTCGACAACTGATATTTTACTGGATAATGAATAATTCGTCCATGAAGATATATCGAAATCGAGTGACGCCCTGAATTTCTCCAAGGGCAATGCCGGATGTGTCCTGATGATAACTTGATACTTTTCACTGTCCTTAAGTGCTCTGTGGACAAAATTCATCAAGTTAATGGCTCTAAAAGGAATGCCTCCCAATATCACCAGTATTCGGTGAGTTGAGCCTCTGGGAACCACCTCTGTATTGAAACTTTCAATCCGCAGGGCACAGCTTTCTTTAAGCTGACTTCTTTCATAACTTCCGTATTCCTCTAATACAGATTTGGTAACTTTCCCGATTGTGTTTATTTTATCCGGTAAAGGGATAATGTCCTTCTCATATTTACTTATGGCCATAATGGCAATCTTGGCTGCGAAGAGCGGTGTGCACTGATGACCAATAATCTTAATTTGCGGTGCGTATTTTCGTAATGTGAATATGTTTACCTTTTCCCACGCATTATTCTCATAAGTAGTAGTATAAGTGTCTATGCTAACATTCTCCAGCAGTCTTCTGGCATAATAATAGTGCATATAGACTGTCACACCGCCGCTAAATTCTTTATCAATAGCTGCCTTAATAATGTCGGCCACATCTAGCCCCTCAAAATCTATCTCGCCATCAATACTAATCTTATGGGTGATGACATCGATAACAGCTCTGACAGGGTCCGTATATTTAAGAAATAGCTCCTGAGGGAAGATAAAACAGTCTTGGCCGCTCTCTATTTTCTGAACAATGCGTTTATAATCCCCTATGATGCCAGCCACAACGAGAAGTCTTTTCCCATTCTTGGCCAAATAATCAGGCAAGACTCCAAAGGTTGTATCTCGGTACTTGCCATCGTCGCTGATTGACCTCTCGTAAAACCAAGACCTCAAAGCATAATAGCTTTCGTTTCTATTAACTTCATCAAGGAATCTTTTCTTCAGGTATCTATTTGATATATATATCTTTCGCCACATCTGGATTATAAAAACAAGGTACATACCGTAACCCAAGAGGTCCCTTATTCGGTTGAGAGCCGTATGGAAGGGTTTAGCCAATGCTTGAAGCTTAATAGCCCGCTTGGCGCAGTATTGCACTACGGAACTACACACCGCTGGTGGCGGATTGATGATTAATATATTGTCATCTCGAAATTCGTCTATATTTCTGATTATGTTGTAATAAATGAATAGATTATCAAAAGAAGCTCCGGTTCCGTACGGATTCTTGGCAGCAGTATGAGTAGCCCACCAGTATATAGAGTTATATTTCTGACCCAGTTTGCCGATCAAATCAATATAGGCTCTGAGGAATCTGTCTTTGGCTGAATCATCACAGTCATATATCTTTATTTCTTTAGAGGCGTGTTCCTTGAGTAACTGGCTGATGTCATCTCTCCTCTCACCGAGATAGATATAATGATAGCCCTCGGCGTATTTCTCCAGATAATGCTTCAGTTTTTCGTCGTTCAGGGAAATGATGATTTCCATGTCTATCCCACGAGCAACTCTCTTAGCCGAGTTGGGTCTTTCCTGTCTGAATAAAGTTCCTTAATCTAGTCCTCACATTCAAGTATAGAGCTCCTCTCCTGGTAGGAGCCCCGTGGCACCTTTTACAAACTTCAGGTGAAATAGTGCCATTTCTAATCCCTGAGATAAAATCTCGATTCCTGTCAAGGATGGACACCAATGATTCCTCCTTAATATTTCCCATACTTAACCTGTCATTGAAATCAAGGCAGCAAGGAGAGACGCTGCCGGTTGCATATATCGTCAGTATCCTGGTCGAGCACCCCAGATGACGATTTACTTTGTAAAAGTCCGACTGTCTCCTACCATAACTGAAGGGTTTAATTTTTATCTTGATATTCTTGTTAATTGAGATTCCACTCTGCTCCAAATAACGTTTATCTTCTGCCAGCTTTAGCTTGCGAATTATATCCTTTTTGTCAAAGATAAAAGAGTTATGATACTCGCTTAGTTCCTTTATAAAAGCAAGTAAATCCTGTTTTATTTCCCTGGTTGAGTTGGGCACAGAAGGGTCGCCACGGGGTAATCCTATGAGCTTAAGAGTTAAAAGTCTGGCACCACTGACAAAGTTGCAGGCTACATCAATGTCAATTTCCGATGAGTATTGCCTTTCTGCGGCAAGTCTTAAAAAGTCAAAAATATTTTCCTTGTATTTTTTGAAAGAATAGTTAATCCCCCGTGATTTTAAGAATGCTTCCTCGGTTAGTGTGTGGAAGGAAATTTTGATATAAGTTGGTTCGGCCTCAATCAGTTTCTCTTTGACTTCATCAGAATTAAATAATAAACCATTCGTGGGTATTAATACGCCAAATTTTTTGCCCTTTGCATATTCTATAAACTTAAAAATTCTCGGGTCCATTAAAGGCTCGTTGTAACCGCTAAAACAAAGATATTCTAACTTGCTATCATGCGCATCTATTACATCTATAGCTTTGTAAACATCATCATCTGAAAGCGTGATTCCTTTAACTTTTCTTAAAGGTTCAGGACAAAACTTACATTTCATGTTGCAGCCCGTTTTTGTTTCAATCTGTAATACGCTAAAGCTGTAATCAGATAATTTTATCTTGTCCTGCATTGAAACCTCCATCTATTTACTAACCACAACTTCCATACTTATTCTCTAAGCAATCTTCTTAGTCGGGTAAGAGCCTTTCCATCTAAATACGGGTCTATTTCATCTTTAACATAGGTATTCAAGAAATCCTCGAAGTCTTTATCAGTAACCTCATGTAACCAATAATGGACTAGTTCTTTCAGTTCGTCATAATTATGGGCTACAAAATTGGGAAACCTATTGAAATAGTACCTATCTCCAATATATTGACTGGCAACATCATAATATATTGCTCTTTTTCTAGCTCCCAGTGCTTCTGCCGTTGTAGAAACATAGGTTGCTGAAATAACGAGAACTGATTCTGCAATCACCTCTACTGCAGAAATTCCCTGTTCATTCCACCTATAAAAGAGGACACAGCGGTCATGATTTTCTAGCTTATCGTAAATCGGGGTCAGGCCAGGCACTCCTCCACGTGGCCTACTAGCTTTGAAAATAATTCCAATGTCGGGCATTTCATCCAGTAACCTTAGTACATCATTCGCGAAACGAACCCCGTCTTTTAGCCTCAAAGGTGTATGCTCTACAAAAGCCGTATCAAATACAGCAATCCTCTTTTCGGGTAATTTCCTCCTTTGTATAGCGGCAGTGATGGGTGACTCAAGTTTTCCCTCCTGTAATTCACGAATTAGTTGAGAAGTCACTACCCCGGTTTTGATATACTTTTTGGCTTGGTTTCTATGTTTCTTGAAATATCTTTCCGTAATATTTCCGTAAATCACTATGTTATCGTAATACATGAAGGAATAATATGTTTGGTTCCTCTTAGTCGCATCCCAGTCCACGACATAATCAGCCGAGGTATTATCCGCGTAAATGAACCAAGTTTTGACATTGTATTGGGATAAAATGTGAATTTTTGATATTGAATCGGGATTCAGGCTTCTTACATAGTTATCTATTTTGTAACTATCCGCAAAAACGTTCCACCTGATATAGTCCCATAAAATCGAATAATTGGTGTCTACAATCAGAGGTTGTTCCCAAAATGATAAGAAGATTGATTTGAGCCAGGTTGGGATAAAGCGTTTTACCAGTTTCTGCCAGAACAAATTTGAACTTATAATTTCTCTATCGTCTGGTAGATTGGTATAGTTATATCCCCTTTTCTCATAATCTTTCGAATTTGGCTCACTAATGCCTGCGCCTAGTTCGAGATTCCCGTGCTTTTTACCACGTTCATCAATAAACAGAACATCATTTTTCGGTAATTCAGCATCGTCAACAAGAACGGTCTCAATGAACCAGTATTTCATGGCAAAAACTCTTGCGTGAATATGTACGGATATCCCAATCTTAAATTCTTTAGCTCTTTTATTACTTGAAATTCCTCTGACCTTCTTTAAAAGTAGATGAACTGGGTAATATAGCCGCACCGTTCTGTTAATTCTGGTTAGAACCTTATTCAGTCTCCTTCCAAAACCATTATTATCAATGACCCTGATATTTTCCAGCAAAAGTGATGACTTATCTGAATGTATCCTGAAATTGTTGCTTGGGTAAAAATGGCCCTCCTCAACGTCGCCTATGGTTTTTGCTATTTCATTTATTTTTAACTGGGTAACGTATATCTTCTCCAATTCCATTAATAGTCTATATTTATACATATTTCCTATTTCCGGGAATTCTAGCAGTTTTTCCATATTTTTAATTGAAGGGGTAGATGAGAAGTATTTGTCGAATATATAATCAACATTTTCGTGTGCATAAAATGACGCTTGTCTAAAGACAGGAACATATTCAAAAATCATTCGTGATATATCAATCAAGTTTCCTGCTTCTAGATATTTTTTGGATTCTGGTTTTTCATTGTGTCTATTCTCAATGCTAAAGAAATATATAGTAAAGCCCTTGCTCAAATACTTCTTTACAATCGGGTAAAATGTTGAACCTATTTCCTCAAAAATTGCAATTCTTTTTGGTGACACCTATTTACTTCCTATTCAATAATTAACCCATCTGGGGAACGGTTACTGTAGAATAGCCTGACCTTGCAGCTTTAATGTGAGTACTCGTTAGTTCTCTCTACCTTCCTTCGACATCGTTGCTCAGGAGCATTAACAATCTCAGAGGAAATGCAGGTGATTCACTCTGCCCTGTTTGAAGTGTGTCTTGTAACGCGTTAATGTTGAACCAATCCTTGTCAAAGAACTCGTTTAAGTTTTTATTTCGTTTCACCTCTGGCCAAACAGTGGAGGTCAACGTAGAATTATTGACTATTTCAAGGTAGGCGTTTCGGCGGGGTTCTGGTGCAGTCGTAGGCATATGAGATATAGACTCCAGAAGTTCATACGGCACCCCTATTTCACGCCCATAATGCTTGAGCGGATATTTACCCGGACGCCATTCCAGGCCTCGTCCCCAATTCTCCGGCATCATTTGCGTAAACTTTATTAATCTGAGGTCATAGTAGGGCTGGCGTGCCACTTTTCCGGAGCCTTCAAAACAAATATCCTGAGCGTTTTTCTCAAACCCTTGCAGGTGAAAATGTTGGTAGAGCCTTATTAGCCAGAAGTACATATTGCTGCCGTCGATGCGCTCGACAGCGTCCTTGAAATAGTTGTCCCAGAGCCACTCCTTAAAATAGGTAATGCCGTTGCTTGAAAAAATCGATTCGGTAGCAATAGAAGCGAAAGGAAGCCTAAAGTTCGACATAAGAAATGCCAACAGGTATTCGAAGACACGCTCATTCCTCGACAACAAAGATACGTCAGTAACCCTGACCTTGGAATAATGCCATCTGAACAATCTGTAGACGAAATCATCCTCAAAGGTGTTATCGAGCACTTTTTTTAGAAATGAGGGTGAGTAGAGATAAGCTCTCATTTTGCCATCGTAGTTGCGGAAATCATAACTTAAATAGGGTAGGGAAGCAAAGTGCGAGAAAGCGAAGTCGTGAATTGAGTCAGAGAAGCTGCCAATAAACGCGGCAGCGCCCGGCTTTCCTTTTTTCTTAATAACATTAGCCATAGTTAGGTATCCCAGCGGGGGGTCGTAGATAAAATGTGAAAGCCAATTTTGAATGCCATCACTCCAAATATTAGGTAGTCTTTTGTCAGCTAAACTATACTCCACAAATTCTACTGGGACACCGTAGTGCTTTCCAAGCTCTATTGATTCCTTCACTACATACCCCCAAGTCCCATCACGGTACTTACCCCCCGTGGCGACAGCGCCCACCTTGGCAGCATCGAAGTGCTTGCGCAATACACCGAGTATGACTGTAGAATCCCAGCCAGAAAGCTCAACCCAGTTCTCAGTCTGACTCGAACGGGACAAAACAGCATTTTCCAGGATTTCGCCATATCGGTCGAGGTCAGCATCACCCATTTCCTGAGAGAGTAGTGGCCTGGCCTCTGCTTTCACTAGATGCACGCCGTTGTTTTGGAGGAGCAATCGTTCGCCAAAATCCAGCCGGCGAAGCCCGCGGTAAGGGGTATGCTTTGACGGCGGATAGCCCAATATCAATAAGCAGTAAGAAACGGCGGGGTCATACTCGATTCTACCGAAATGTGATATGACATCCCTATATTCCGTTGAGACGATAGGGCATTCCCTATCAATGCAGTAAAAAAGGTTGACGCGATTATAAGCATCTCCAAATATAGTAACGGCGTCTGTCATTTCATTAACTACCGCCACATGGTACATACCCTCGGCACTTTCCGGTAAGCCCTCTTGCCCCACTGAGTCATATAGGCGTTTCAGCCGGGTACAAACGTCCTCGTCTGACGCAAAGCGGATAGCTTCATCATTCGCATTCATGTAGTAGAACAATTCCCCTTCTAAAACAACTGTTTCGCCACTACCTGCCTCAAAAACGAACGAGCTTCGGTTAAACTCTATCCGCCAGCTTCGTGTCTCTATTTGACGGCCAATTTGTTCTGAAAGAGCCAAAGATTTTTGCGAAACTCTCATTCTCCCTCCTCAGCAACCTGTTATCAAATATGCTTGGCTAATATCCCGCCGGTAATTCACGATATTAATTCCCAGCTTAAGGGCGTGCCTCGCTGAATCTCTTGTGCAGCTTGCCGACCTAGCACATCTTTGAGGTAACAAGGACGCAGGCCATACCCTGGCCTTATGGAACGCACATTCTCTTCTGTAAAAACTTCGCCTGCTTTTACATCCTTAACTACAAAAAGCGAGCGGCGAAAGACACGGCTCTTGGCTTCTTGTTCGCCGGCTTCATAGCGCGCTTCTCCCAGTGCTTTTTCAGCCGTCCGAACAGCCTCTGCCATTTGCTTAAACTCCTGAGGCTCTAAGGAGAAAGCACTATCAGGGCTTGGAGTGCTCCGCGAAAGAGTGAAGTGTTTCTCAATGACACAGGCGCCCAACGCTACGGCGGCTACAGGAACAGAGATTCCTAAAGTATGGTCGGAAAGTCCCACAGGCACCTTGAATAGCTTCGCCAGATGAGGAATAGCATGCAGGTTCATTTCTTCCGGCGGAGCCGGGTAGGCGCTGGTGCACTTCAATAGAGCCATCTGTGAGGCTCCAGCCTTCCGTGCTGCCTGCACAGCCTCATCTATCTCAGACAGCGTTGCCATGCCAGTTGACATAATCATTGGCTTACCCTTGCTGGCGATATACTCAATCAGGGGGATATCTACAATTTCAAAAGAAGCAACCTTGTAGGCGGGCACGTCCATCTCTTCCAGAAAATCCACCGCCGTTTTGTCATAAGGTGTGGAAAATAGCTCAATCCCCAGGTCATTGGCCACCTTTTTCAGTTTTGGCTGCCACTCCCAGGGCATATATGCTTCGTGGTAAAGGTCATAAAGGGTCTTGCCATCCCAGAGTGTCCCGCCACCAATGCGGAATTCCGGCCGGTCGCTCTGGATGGTTAGGGTATCGGGTGTATAAGTTTGCAGTTTGATGGCATCTGCCCCGGCTTCCTTAGCTGCCTCAACTAGTTTTACTGCCTCGTCAAACCGCTGGCGATGGTTGGCAGATAATTCGGCGATAATATAAGTGGGATTTCCTGACCCAATTCCTCGTCCATTGATTTCAATGTATTGCTTTTCACTAAGCACTATAACTGCCTCCAATAGCACCTCAGATGGCCAAGAGTCGACAGGGTATGGTCGTATAGGTAAATATCAGGGCGATACGAGCGACAAAGGTAAATGGACAATCTAACTTTCCAGTTCGAAGAAAACCTCGCCAACGGTTCTCACTCCTACCCCCCTTTCATATCTCAGTTTGTATTCGATTGGTTTATTTTGCTTCAAATCAAGCCACCACTTCACATCTTGAAAACCAAAGTAGTGCCTAAAATAAACAGTGCTTGATAGCCTGGGATTAATTTCGAAAGGGATATACCCGTCTTTAGCTTTCCTGAACTGGACATTTATCGAGCCCTCAAGCTGGCTGGCTCGGGCAATTTTTTCTACGAAAGATTCTATTTCATTGCTATGAACTAACTGCACGAATTTCGACAAACTACCATATCCCAGATATCGGTGAAAGCAAATAGAATAAACATTCGTGCCATCAGAAAAAACGCCAACCGTATATTCCTCGTCCTCGATTCCAATATCTTCTTGCACTACTGCATTTGCTGTTCTTTTCTGGTAAAATTCAAGTTCCTCGGTATCCTTTATTCTCAACAATTCCTTACCTCCCCAACCTCTTTGGGTCTTTATTAATAGGGGAAAATTTAGTTGGTTATCATACTCTTCGAGCAAAAAAGTAGCTGGGTAAGGAAGCCCGTTCTTCTTTAAGAACTTAACTGTCTCATATTTATCCAGGAAAGTATTAATGATAAAAGAATTGTTGATAAATACTACTGCTCCGCATTTATCAAAATATTCCCGCTTCCGGTCAAAAAACTCAATTTCTGCCTCAGTAGTAGGGTAAATAAACTCAATTTCATATTGTTCAATAGCGTTCATTACGAACTTGAGGTAGTTTTCCTCGTCGACAGCCTTGGGGGCGTTTAGGAAGTTTTCCACCTCTTTCCTGCCGGCCGCGTAAGGGTCAATATCGCAACCTAGTAATTCAAGAGCATAACCTGAATCCTCTAAACATTTAATAACACTCGAACCAATGTCTCCCCCTACCCCAGTTACCAGAACGCGCATTCGTTTTGAATCTTTCATGCTGGTACCATTCACGCTATAGTAGCGAAGGCTTCAATTTCTCTGCCAATTCCCAGTTGGGCAAACGCTTCGTAGAGCGCATCTTTAAAATCATTACTATTCACTTCGTACAACCACTTCTCAAGGCGTACCCGCTTTAGGTGCATCTGTCTACCAATCTCAGGATTTGATATGTAGTCCTCTCCCATCAAGGGGAAAAGCTCTAGAGGAAAGGTAGAGGTCATATATAAAACTTTATATCCCAGCTTTATCAAAAAACTCCTTAGAGATTGATGAGTCCAGTAATTAAGATGCTCTGGCGGATGAAGCCAATAGTTCTGATTAGCACTATTTTCTTTCAGAACAGTATCATTCAATAACTGTTGTAACAAACTAAAGTCATTGGGGACATGAATATTCAAAATACCACCCGGAATTAAGAGACGCTCTTTTACCAGTCTGAGAACTTCTGCTGGCGCTGGTAGATGTTCCAACACAGAATTAAGGGTAACCACTGAACTAGAAGGGAAGTCCATCTTGAGCAAATCGTAAAATTGAGCGCAGCGTATATTAAGATTATCATCCTTACAAATTTCGCAAGCATCTTCTGAAGGCTCCAGTCCCATAGTTTCCCAGCCCTTATTCTTCATAAAACGTAAAAAGTCACCATATCCTGAGCCGATATCAAGAACCCTTAAGGGGAGTTCTTTGGCGAGAAACTTCTTAATCCTGCGTAACTTATCTTCATATTGAATATAGTAAAACCCATCAGGGTCATGGGGCTTGTCTGTCATCGAGCGGTTGTCCCCAAGGTTTTCATAGTAGCTCTTATGGTAGTAATCACGCAGTTCCTCTTCCGTTGGCATGGGATGCACATGCCAGTACCCACAGCTCACACAGTTGATAACTTTGTAGCTGTCTTTTACTATAAACTCTGAATATTCGTGTCTAGGCATCTATTCCGTTGCCCTCTCTTTAATACCTCTGTCAGATAAGGAACTTCAGGGTCAATTCGGCGGGTTTCCTTGATGACCTCTTTAACATCATACCTGACATGGCGAAGTTGTACGGTTAAATTATCCAGTTCTAACAAAGCCCAAGACGCTCCTGTTCTATCCCTCGCTTGCCCCACGGAACCTGGGTTCAAAATGAGTTGCCGTTTATGTTTCTTCAGATACTGATAATGACAATGTCCGATAATAACTATATCATAGTTCAAAGCATAAACCTCACTAAGCTTCTGGTCTGGCATGTCGGGGTACAGGTATTCATTTATATCCCAAGGAGAACCATGGCAAAGCAGTATTCTCCTATCTTTTATTACAACTTCCAGCCTGGGAGACAGGGAGCGCAACCAATGAACGTTTTTCTTGGCAACATTTTTCACTGCAATTTCTAGCGAACTTCCGTATTTCTTTTTATACTCGTCGGTCATTTGCCATTCGCCATCCAATAACCTCAAAAAATCCCTATCATGGTTCCCCAGAATTGCGGTGTGTGGTAGTGTTCTGATTAGCTCAATAACCTGGTTAGATGAATAGTAATATCCGAGATAATCGCCACAGCATAGATAGTACTCACAGGCTAACCTCTCTGCCGCCGAAACAACAGCCTTCAGAGCCGGATAATTCCCGTGAAAATCACTAATGACGGCAAGCCTTTTTATATTCCTGTTTAATATCATGCAAGGATTCAAGGAACGTCCTGGTTTCAGGGAACAAGCTAGACGGTTCAATTAGTTGGTCTCCAGCCTCAGCGCCACCCACAAATATGGGTTTCTTTTGCGGCATATACTCACGACACACGAACTCAAGCATTTGCTTGATACTCAAGACTTCTGTCCCAGCTATCAGGTGCACTCCTTTGACGTCTTTATCAAGACAGTATTGGATAGCCCTGGCTGCGTCTCTAACATAAATATAGTTACGCTTGGCTTTACCTGAACCCTTGATTTGGGGAATCTCTCCATTCAGCGCACTTCTGATGGTATTATTCAACCCTAAATGAGATGGACCATTTAGACCAAAAATTCCGGCGAAGCGAAGAATAGCATAGTCTTCTAGCGTTGACATTATGCCCCTTTCTGCTATCCATTTGCTTAGCGCATAAGGAACATCTGGTGAAGGAATTGAAGACAGTGAAATGTGCGGCGCGAGGCTTCCTGCAATTATAGCCGTGGATGAAAAAATAAATTTTATTCCTCTTTCTCGTGCCATCTGAGCCAGCATTATTGAAGCCGTAGTATTGACTTTATAGATAGTCTCATTAAATCTCTGCCCAAAATCAACCTTGCTTGCCAAGTGAATCATGGCGTCAACCGAAGGCAGTTGACCGCGTAGAGAGTCAAGGGTTACATCCTCCAAATCAAGTGACATTTGGTCTTGATAACACATGCTTCCGTGCCCGACTGGTATAACATTATGACCAGTTTCAGTAAGGCAAGCATAAGTGGCTTTGCCTAGAAACCCGGTTGCCCCAGTCAATAATATTTTCATTTCCTAATTGCCAAGCATAGCGATTTTCCCGTGTTGAGCGGATTCCTTGGCCGCTAGAGCTATCTCCAGAACCCGCTTGGCGGTAGCTCCATCCGCTTCTGGTCTCTCCTCTCCATTTATACAATTGATAAAGTGCCTCATTTCCTCGAGGTACATATCATTAGGCTCAGTCTCTACTTTTATCTCTTCCCAGTGGCTTGTTTTAGCCGTAAAGATACTCACCTTCTTACCAGGATAGTCCCAGATAATTGTTCCCTCCTCACCTATGAGCTTGCACGAGCGAGAATAGCCTCGCTGGACAAAGTCTAAATGAACTCCAGCGATAGCACCGCTCTCAAACTTAAGGATAATCTCAGCAGTATCTTCTGTCTCTACTTCCAAACTACTGAGCTTTCCAGCGAAGCAGCATACCTCTCTAACCTCACCAAGTAGCCAACGAGTATAGTCTAGTTCATGGGAGCTGTCCAAAATTATGCCGCCCCCTATCTCCTTCCTGACAGTGTACATTTCCCTGTAATCCTGCCAGGGATGCCAATCAGGAAGATATTGCCCAGCCTCCACTCTCGCCGACAGAACTTTTCCGATCTTCCCATCATCAAGAAGCTCCTTTACCAATCTCAAACCGGGATGGAAACGGAAGTTGTAGCCTACGAAAACAACCAAACCTTTAGTCTTGGCTTGCTCAAGAAGCGTATCAACGCCTTCTAGCTTATGCGAAATTGGCTTCTCTATGAAAAGGTGAGCACCATGCTCAACACCTTTGAGTGCAAAGGGGATATGCAGAGCTGGCGGCACAGCTATTATAAAAGCGTCTACATGTTGGTTTAAAGCATCGTCCAAATTGGCATATGTCCTAACTTGGTATTTTTCTTTTATAAAGGCAAGGCGTTTGATGTCTGTATCGTGAACTAAAATTTCACCAGCAAACAGACTTTGCAGATTGCGAATATGTCTTTCACCGATAGAGCCACAGCCTACTACTAATATAAGCATCTTTGATTACTCCCTGCATTTCCCTTTCCCTTGTGGATGCACTACTAAGCCAGCAATACTTTCACCATGTTCCCTAAGCCACTTGAGCCCTTGTTTCTTGCATAACAGTGATTACCCTTTGAGCCCCTTGCCCATCTACTATCCGCCGTGCTTTTTCTATCGTCTTTGTCCTCCAATCATGGTTTTTCAATAGTGAAGCCACTGCCCTAGCTAATGGCTCAACCGAGATACCTTTTGCCCAACCCAGGGATTTTCCCGCATCAGCGCTCTCCACCTGCTCGGCAATATAACGCTGGTTATCGGCAACGGTAATAAGCAGAGCCGGAACACCCATGAACATCAGTTCCCAAACAGTACATCCTGACGTGGCAACAGCCACATCCGCCCAGGCCATCAACTCAGCCATATCCCCTACATTGTGGACTAAACGGATGCGAATACGGCTCTGCCTGGCTGCTAATTCCAGTTCATCGGCATGAGGATTGCTTGCCCCGACGACGACGGTTGCTTCCAGACCGGAAATATCTATCTTCTGGAGTGCCTGAATCACTTTGAGTGTATGATTCTCAGCATCACCACCGCCTAATGTCACCAGCACTCGTCGAGCTACCTCCGGGATTTCACGCTTCCAATCTTTCCAGGCAAGAAACTCTCGTCTGAGGAGCGCGTAGCGCGTGCCCAGCAACAAATGGGTGTAAGGCTCACAAGAGTAGTGCAACTGCTCCGCACCCAGATTCTGGTTCAGTAAAATGTCAGCATAGTAGTGCTTCAGGTGAGCTATATCATCTAGGACGAGCAATCGATGTTCCGTTTCCTTCACCTGTTGCTGATAGACTTCGTTAAAGTGATAGCCGTCTAGCACCACCCAGGCATCGGGATGAGCAGCTAGAATACCTTTGGTATGGTCCCAATCGCTGGCATCGGGATGGGGCATAGCCAGTAGATGGATGTCAAATTCCTCTTCCCTGAGTGGTTGAAGTAAGCCCTCTTCTTGACAGGCAGTGATAAAAATTACCTGACCACCGGCTTCCTTCCAGGCCTGTCCCAGCGCCAGGCAGCGCATCAGATGCCCTATGCCTATCTGAATGCTGGCATCGACTCGAATGATAAGTTTTTCCATCATAAAACTCTGGGTTCTTCCTGCGTTAACTATGTAAGGCGGCGAAAGCCGGAATGTGCTACCGGACCCTTTAGAAGCTTCTCCACCTCGTTTTTTTCAATTGCCTTGGCGATAACAGTAAAGGTCTCGTCTAGTGCCTTCAAGTAACTTTCTATGTGAAGGTCCTGATGAGCCAAAGCGGCGTAAAAGGCGTTGGAAGCTAGAAAGCCCTTATAGAGCATTTCTTGAGTGAATAATGTCCTAATCGCCTGGCCATTTTCATAATTAAAATCAAAATGTGCCAGTGGCGGAATCCCACTGATGCTGATTCGCAAACCGTGGCGCTTGGCAGCCGATTGCCACCCGGATTGGACGTGTTTACCGGTTGTCACTAAATGCTCCGCAACATTATGGAGCTGGTGCTTGCGAATTGTTGCCAGAGCCGAAATTGGGCCAATTTTTTCTGTCCAGGAAGTGCTGCTTATGAAACTATCCTGGGCAGCCTGCATAACATCGGCGGTGCCGATAATCGCTGCCATAGGGTAGCCATTACTTATTGCCTTGGCGAAGACGGCAATATCTGGATTAACTCCATATAGAAGATGAGCTCCTCCTGTGGCCAGGCGCCATCCAGAAGAAACCTCGTCGAAGATTAACACAGCCTTGATACTTCTGGCGATTTCTCTAACTCCTTCCAGGAAACCTGGGTTCGGTTCATAATTTCTTACTGGTTCCATAACGATTGCTGCAATCTCATCCTTGTACCGTGATATGATTGCTTTCAATTCCTCAATTTTATTGTAGTGGAAAGCAAACGCTGTATTTTTCAGGCAGCGTGGCACCCCGGCTGGCTCCAACCCGGGAAGGAGATGACCATCCAGAGCGTCCTCCTCCCCCAGATTAGCTGCCAAGTACCAATCGTGCCAGCCGTGGTATCCGCAGAAGACAACCTTGTCTCTCTTCGTCCGGGCACGGGCGATGCGGACAGCGATTGCCATTGCCTCTCCCCCTGCCCGTGAGTAACGAACCATATTGGCCCACGGATGAAGCTCACAAAGCAAATCGGCTAACTCTACCTCTTCGGGACAATTTAAGGTGCACATTGCACCGGAGTCGATTGCTGCTTTTACAGCGTTGTCTACGTCGGGGTCAGCATATCCCAGGATGCAGGCACCGAGCCCCATATAACTCATGTCAATATACTTGTTGCCATCAAGGTCCCAGACCTTGATGCCTTTAGCTTTGGAATAATAGCTGGGCCACTGTTCGGGTAAAAAGAGCTCGGGGCGTTTTGAAAACAGTTGGGTGCCACCGGGGATTCGCTGGCGTGCTTGAGTATAAAGTTTCTGACCAGTCTTAGCCATATGTTAACTCTACTTTCCTAATGACCATAGTCTTACCGGTTCAACATAGGGTGCAACCAGAGCTTGTAGCTCCGGGTGGTTATCAATGAATTCAATGATTTCGCCTAACGGCAGCCTTGGAGCTTTGTGCTTTAGATGAGCGTAGACACGCCGACAAAGCACCAAATCCTCTGGATAGTCCACAGTCAGACGCAGGTCAAGCCGTTCCAATTGGGGAGGAATCGGCAGGACCTCAACTTTGAAATCATTAAGATGTTCTCGTATATACAGGCTACAAAACTCTGACCGATGTCTTTCGCCACCAAGTTTGTGGGACCTTTCCAGAGCTTCTAGGGTATAGATTTCAAAGTGAGAGCCCTCTGGTAGGCCGTCAATCGTGGTAACGTCATTATCATTCTTTACGTGCTGCTCCCACGCTTCATCAACCTTATCGTAGTAGAAGAAAGGTGACTCGGTGGTCATGCGGAATATGTCCGTAGCTTGAGCCTTATGTCCGCACTGTATCAGTCTTTGCAGTACGTCTTTTTCATCACCAATGATATAGTCCAGCCCTCTTTGTTGGGCAAACTCGACAAATACCAGATTGGCCGTGCCTTCAGAAATGCCCAGAACACTAGAATGGATTGACGGAATAGTCTGGATAAGGCTTACCATGTGCTCTAGAATAGTGACCCCTTTTTCAGTATCCAGGTTCTGTAGGGGCTTGCCATACAACCGGCTTCCCTGCATCCGGCAAGCTAGCGCTGCGCTCAGTCGTCTCATGAGAGCATTTCCTCCACGATCTGTTGATTGGGCTGGACATCAACCGCCAGTCTACGACCGGTTGCTTGTTCAATACGAAATAAAGAAGATGGGGTAGTAAGCGGTACGCGCTTTAAAGATAAGGCATCTGGGGGGATTATCTTGCCCTTACTTAACTCTCTGTTGGCGACAACGACCTTCCTGCTCTTTCGGCGGTATTCCTGTTCCGCTGTTGTTAGCTCCAGAGCATCCGTTCCCAGCGCGCTCTCAAGGTGCCTGATTCTCTGAACAAACAGACGGAAATTCTCCGGAGATAGAGCCGACACATAATCCTCAAGCTGTAAAGTGCGGTCCAGGCTGATGTGCTTCTCAATGCAGTCAACACCAAACGGGAGTGCCAGTAATGCCAGGGTCATGGCGTCATCGCTGCTGCCATCCGAGTGGTCCATGAAACCGAATCGATAGCCCGGGAAACGTTCTTGCAGGGCTTTAAGCCGGCGAAGGTTGTTGAATTCGACAGGTGTCGGCTCAGCCTGGAATCCATACATGAGAAATACCTGTTGGTCGGCAGTAATGTGATGGAGGCTAAGAAAGTCTGCCAATTCTGTCACTGAGATTCCGCCTAAAGAAATGTATACCCGCGGCATGGCATCAAGGGCTGAGCGTACCAACCCTGTGTTAAAGAAGTCCGAGGCGTGAATCTTGACACCATCAGCACCCAGCTCAATAGCTTCTTGCAGGCTCCGCTCTCCATAGACATCCAGGTAGAACCGTAATTCTCCTGCCTTCGCTTCTTCGGTTAATGTCCGCCACACATCTAGAGGCATCTCCAAGCTGCGAAACAGGTCATAATATTGATAATCAGGTGTGGCTAATTCGTCGGCATATACAAGCTGAAATTTGACCGCATCGGCTCCGGCGCGTGCTGCCCCTCGCACCAATAATCGTGCCTGAGAGACATCACCTTCATACCCCTGTGCAACCTCAGCAATAATTTCCACTGGCATTTCTAGTACTCCTTCTTCAATTCATGGGTGATCATATCCCCGGCTCCCAGAACTTTGAGGTTACGAATATGCCTTTTGCCGATAGAGCCACAACCAACCGCTAGAAAGAGCATGGTGAATTATCTCCTGCCAAGCATTCCTGATGTATCTTTGTTCACTCTACCCATAATTAGTGAATCGTAATATGCACCATTATAGAAAAAGTGGCTTTTTAGCGTACCCTCAATCTCAAAGCCAGCTTTCTGGAAAGCCTTTACTGACCCCTGATTATTAGCCGCAGCCCCAGCCGTGACTTTATGCAAATTTAGTATTCTGAAAGCGTAATCAACAATCAGTTTAATAGTCTCAGTTCCGTAGCCTTTACCCCAATAGTCTTTCTCGCCAATCATCAGGCCAACAACACCTCGCCCGTGATGGCGATTGATATCATACAGGGTAGCTGTGCCTACCATCTCATTAACACCGTTTGGGTAGATGCCCCACATGTATTTCTCTGTGTCGCCGTAAAATGAGCGTACATAGGCAAGAACGGTCTCGTATGTCTGGCGGACAAGCCGTACCTCTAGAAACTGGTTAATCTCTGGATTGTTAAGCCAGCCAATGTACGTGTCAGATATATGTTCTTCCTTGAAAGGAATGAGGCTGAACTTAGAGCCAACAAGGGTTTTCAAATTTGCCATTATTCTACTTCCGATAGTTAGTAATCACCTTCATAACTGCCCCAATTACATACTCCACATCCTCATCGCTCATCTTGGGGAAGAGGGGTAGGGTAATGGCTCTTTCATAATAGCCCTCCGCCTTGGGGTAGTCGCCCTTTTTGTAGCCGAATTTCCTCTGGTAAAAGGGATGGAGGTGCACCGGAAGGTAATGGACATTTACCCCTATATTTTTCTCTCTGAGCGCTTCATAGACTTCTTTCCTGTCTGACTTTAATTTCTCTAGCTGTAGTTGAATCACATATATATGATAGACTGCCTGAGCATCCTCACGCTCTACGGGAGTAATAATCTCCTCTATGCCGGCAAAGGCTTCATTGTACCTGGCAGCTATCTCCCGTCTTCTCTGGATAAAGCGGTCAAGCTTCTTCAACTGGCTGAGCCCCAGAGCACACTGGAAATCAGTAATCCTGAAGTTATGCCCCAGCTCGTGTATTTCATAATACCACAAGCCCTTATCCTGGTTATCCCTGACAATGCCGTGATGCCTGAAGATTTTGAGCTTTTCGTAGAATTCCCGGCTATCGGTCAGAATCATGCCACCCTCGCCGGTAGTTATGTGTTTCACCGGATGGAAGCTAAGGACAGTCATATCAGAAAGGCTGCCAATTCGTCGCCCCTTATATCCAGCGCCCAAAGCGTGGGCAGCATCCTCAATAACCACCAGCCCCCTCTCCCGGGCGATTCCCCTTATCTCGTCCAACTCAGCCGGGTGACCAGCAAAATCTACCGGGAGAATTGCTTTGGTTTTGGCTGACAACTTGTTTTGGATTGCCTCAGGGTCAATATTTAAGGTATCTTCCTTTATATCGGCGAATACTGGCTTCCCGCTGCAATATACTACAGCATTGGCGGTAGCCGGGAAAGTAATAGGGGTGGTTATCGCCTCATCACCTTCGGAAATCCCGGCGACAGCACAGGCAGCATGTAGGGCTGCGGTGCCATTGGCAACAGCTACGGCATATTTGGCTCCACAATATTCAGCTACTCTCCTCTCAAACTCATCAACCTTAGGGCCCTGAGTAATCCAGTCACTCCTGAGCGCTTCGGCAACAGCAGCAATATCCTCATCGTCAATCCATTGATGTCCATAAGGTATGAAGTCATTCTTCAGGGAAGACATACTGCCTTTTACCTCAATCCTTCTTTTTCAGTCATTATCCACTCTTCAACCCTGCCAATACCTTCCTCTAGAGAGACCGTTGGCTCCCAGTTCAATAATTCCTTAGCTTTGGTGTTATCGCACAAGAGCTTCTGGATCTCGCTCTGGGGATGATGATGCTCCACATGCTCAATCTGGTTCTGGTCCTTGCAAATCAGTAAGGCGAGGTCGTTGATGCTGATATCCCGGCCGGCGCCGACGTTTATGGTTTCACCGATAGCGTTATCTAAGAACGCCGCCTTGACAATAAAATCGGCGCAGTCCTCTACGTACAATAAATCTCTGGTTTGAGTTCCATCCCCAAATATTCTTAATTTTCTCCCCTCAATTTTACTCTTTAAAAAAATTGATACCACACCGCCTTCCATATTTGTTTTCTGGAAGGGTCCGTAAGTGTTGAATGGCCTGAGAACAACTACCGGTAAGGCAAACCCATAGTGATATGAAAGCGCCAGGTTCTCTGCGGCCAACTTGGAGCCAGCGTAAGGGGAAGCCGGTTTGACGGGAGAAAGCTCGGATATCCCCCCCGGCTGGGCCACATCATACACCATACAGGTGCCAATGAGCACCACCTTAGTATTAGACCTCAGAGCGCAGCTTAATATGTTATAGGTGCCGATGACATTGGTTTTAAAGGCTTTCTCAGGGTTATCTAGGCTCTCCTGAACGTTAATCTGGGCTGCCGCGTGAATACATACATCAAATTCATTCCGGAACAAATCGGTAATGCATCCCCCGTCTACCACATCTCCTACCGTGAACCCATGAAAACCGTCACACGTGGTAAATTCTTCAAGGTTAGCCTTGCTGCCGTTCGACAGGTCATCCAACACCCAGACATCCTGACCATCCGCTAAAAGCCTTTTGACGACCCATCGCCCGATAAATCCGGCGCCTCCAGTAACCAGAACCCTCATTCTAGCAGCCTCAATATTTCTTGCTTTGACAATAATTTCGCCTCACGAGAATTTTGAACTTTTTCTACCTTTCGGGATCCTTTATAGTTATCGTTCCTAATCTCTTCGAGTTGAGAGAATACGATATACATGTCCTCCCCTTCATACGCCCTTGACATCTCCTCTTCCGTCATCAGTTCTTCGTACATCTTTTCACCGGCTCTCCTCCCGATTATTTCCTTCTGTACTTTGCCATACTTATCTATCATCGCATCAGCCAGGTCGTTTGTGTTTATCGCCGGCATCTTAAAAATAAATATCTCGCCCCCTTGTGACAGAAAGCCTGATAATAAAACCAATTCAACTGCTTTTTCCTTTGGTATAATAAATCTAGTCATGTTGGGGTCTGTTATAGTTATTCTTTCACCGTTAAGTATTTGCTCTTCAAACAGAGGGATAACAGAACCGAGGGCGCGAACAACATTACCGAACCGGCAGCAGGCAAAGACGCACGAATGAGCACTGTAGGTATTGGCTGCCGTTATTAATCTTTCAGCCATTAGTTTGGTTACTCCCATAGTATTTGATGGGTTTACCGCCTTATCCGAACTGGTAAAAATTACTTTCTGAACATTTTTCTCTATTGCCGCTTGAATAACGTTTGAGGTTCCGTTTACATTTGTTTCCACAGCATCTATAGGGTTATATTCACATTCCAAGACATGCTTGTAGGATGCAGCATGGAACACAATATCTATGCCCCTGAACGCGTATTGCAGCCTGTTTGGATTTCGAATGTCCCCCAGCAAAAACCTTAACTTTGCTCCATTATGGCGATATTTCTGGCGTAGAGTGAAAAGGGCAGTTTCATTCATGTCAAGCACCCGAATGACCGCAGCCTCAAACTCAAGGAGCCTTTCTATCAATAACTGGCCAATATACCCGGCACCACCGGTAATCAGAATTCTCTTGCCTCTATAAAAATCTTTCATTGATACCTCTCCGTTTTCAAGTTGGATAACACTTCCGGTTTATCTTTATTGAATATTATACAGTTCCTGGTATTTCCCGTTTTGCCTGATTAGCTGGTCATGAGTCCCGCTCTCGACGATCTTCCCTTTGTCCAACACGTAGATAACATTGGCATTTTGAATTGTCTGTAGCCTGTGGGCAATAATTAGAGTAGTACATGTCTTGGACACCTTATTAATAGCATCCTGCACAATACTCTCAGAAATGCTATCCAGCGAACTGGTCGCCTCATCCAATACCAATATCTGCGGTTTCCTTATCATCGCCCGGGCAATGGCAATACGCTGTCTTTCCCCACCGGAAAGTTTGATGCCACGGTCACCCACAATAGTATCATATCCCTCAGGAAGTTGCCGGATAAACTCATCCGCATTGGCTAATCGCGCCGCCACAATAACCTCCTCCACCGTATAGTTATCCCCAAAACTAATATTGTCTCTTACCGAGGCATTGAAAATAAAAGTTTCTTGACCGATGAACCCAAATGCCCCTAAAAGTGAGGAGGTGTTGTAATCTTTGATATTCCTATCATCAACGTAGATGCCACCGTCATCGACGTCATATAGCCGGAGCAATAAATCAACTATCGTCGATTTACCGGCTCCAGAAACCCCAACAATGGCCGCCGTTTTATCTTTATTCAGTATGAAAGAAACATCTTTGAGCGTAGCCTTCCTCTTTTTATGAGTGAACCTGACATTTCTAAACTCAACAGCTGTTTTCAATTGAGAGATATCTTGCTGCCCACTTATTATCTGGCTGTAGCGAAGGTCCTGCAATATATCCTGAATCGCTTCTACATTTGGCAATGCATTCATTATCTGCATCATATATATGCCGAAACTCGATAATCTGGGTAGCAACTTAAAAATGGCAAAGACAAAGGTGCCAATAACCGGGAGGGCATTGATGAAATTAGCTGGGTTCTGCATTCTTATTACAATCACGGCAATAGCCACCAGGGAGAATAACAACAAATTGACCACATTTGTCGGAGTTTGCATCCAGAACTGCCCTCTCTTCCACAACCCCCAGAATTTATTTACTGCCCCGTCGTAAAGTGCTTGCCAACTTGGAGAGGTCTCAAATACTTTTATTGGTTTGATGCCGGCTATATATTCAGTCAAAATTACATTCTCTCCCTCAGTGGCTTCTCTCTGGCCAACACCGGTTACATATGATATCCTCGACCCCAGGTATCTGGTTAAGTAGAAATACCCGACACCAACAATTAATACCAGAAGGCCCCCCTGCCAGGAAAGCGAAAACAGCAGGACGAATATTGATATGGTCAATATGGCTTCGACCAGAAACCTCGTCAGCGTCATTAGTAAAACACGCAGTGACGCTGGAGCAGTTGCCGCTTTATAGAGCAACTCACCCTGTTTGTTATCGATAAAGAACTGGTAGTCCGAATCGATATATTTCTGGAACACCCTCAATTTATTGTCCACCACAATCCTTGAGGTGGTTTTCAACGAAAAGACAAGGTAAACCATCCTGGACAGGAAAAACAGAACCGTAAGTACGATAAAGATGATGCCATTAGCAATAACAACATCATCGACTGGAATGACTTTGGCTATGCCATTAATAATAGCCATGAGGAAACCGCCACCCGCCGCGGATTGAACACCCAGGGTGCCATCTAATATCGGGTACAACACGGCAATATGCAGAGTTTCGAAAATGCCGTTCAGGGCGCCGACGATACATAAAAAGAGCATGGGGAACTTGTACGGCCTCAAGAAATACCAGATTGTCTTTAAGCTATTTCTCTTCTGCTTCACGATAACCCCACTCATTCAGACTAAAGTAATTTGTTTTTGCTAATCCAGTAGCTCCCTGTTTTGCCGTAGAAATTTGGTCCCGATTCGGGCGGGAGAGCCATAAGTGCGATGATGCGGTTGAAATAACGAACGAAACCTGCTTTGCAACTCTTCGTCTTCTTCCGTGTATTCGAGGTTTCCGGGGTAGGGCACTTTTCGGGGATACCATAACATGAGGAGGACGCGGTATACAAAAAACGTTTAACGCCTGCCTGACGTGCCGCTTCAAGAACTGAAACAGTCCCCTCCACATTAGACGCATGATATTTCAACGGGTCTTGTGTGGAGGGAACGATATCAGCTAGGGCTGCCAGATGGAAAACCCAGGTTACATCCTTGAAGTGGTCTTTTATACCTTGAAAATCAGCAATGTCCCTTTCAACTAACTGCAATTTATTATTGTCTTTATGGGCCGAAAGGTTCTTCGGATGACCGGTCGACAAATTATCGAGCACCAAGACATCGTTGCCCTCTTTCAACAATCTATCCACCAAATGAGAGCCGATAAAGCCTGCCCCTCCAGTGACAGCTACCTTCTTCATCCGTAATTTCCTTCTAGCACAGCAGGTGAGTGTTCAGGTCTTGTAGTGCTAATTATAAATGTGGAGTGGACAACTGTCAAGAACATTGTCCACTAAGTGCCGTGTGTCTCAATAGGGCACTTTACTGGCATTAACTCATCCTGCTCCCGCTCCACCTGAAATTCAGGGTTGTCTCATGCTGGCTATAACAGCATAGTCTCAGAGTAGTAGGCTGGTATCTGCCAGTGTGCTTGCATTTTTATCAGAATTGTTGTATACTTACTTCAAAAGAATAGGTAAGCGGGGGTGCCCGAGCGTGAGCGAGGGCCTAAGTGGAGGGCAAGTCGGTGCAAGTCCGGCGCGGCCGCGCCGCTGTGATTGATGGGTAAACCATCGAAAGCCAGAACGCCAGCCCCTGAATAGCCTACAGTGCTCCGCGGGGAGAGGTAGGGTTTTTTGTTGAAACTTTGCTATTCCCCCTCGGCGGTAGGCGAGGGGATTTTTATTTTACAATCTTGGCAGGCTATGGAGAAGACATCACGGCTCAAAATATCAAGGAGGTCTATGGTGCCGAGAACTGTGTCTATACTCACCCGGTTAATGGCCTTCCTGTTGTCCTACTGGACGGCAACAAGCATCAATCTGCCAAGCTCGGAGGGAACATAGTCTAATGGTGCCCGATATTTTGCTCATTTTGTTCACTTAGAGATAAAAAACATACTATATTCTTTTAGTCAATGACCCCAGCAAGGTATCGTTTCTGTTTTATCTTCACATCGGTGAGCAGCCTTAGCCTCTATTTTCCTGGCCCCCAACTTAGCGTTTAGATACGGGCTCACTCCTCAAGAGGAGATCCCATCATACTTCATACGGGTTTGGCCAGGAGGGCAAGGCACCATGTTTTTTGGCGGGTTGGCTCGTATGAGCTCCCAAAGGAACCTGCGGTGTTTCCCTGCCCACCTGATGTGTTGCTTACCTCCTAAATTGCTATTTCTACGGGTTGTGGCTCTGGAATCTGATAAAGGGCCTGGTTTTTGACCAGTGCAAAGGCCAGACGCAGTAGTTTGTTGACCGCGGCGACCATGACCTCCCTGCCGCTGAGGGGGTTGGCGCCAGCCGGCCGCTCGCGCAGCTTCTTCGCCCAGTCACGAAAGTCGGGGTTGAAGCGCAGCATAGGAATGACCGCGGTCCAGGCACAGTGCCGGAGCACCGGGCGACCCTGCTTGCTTATCGGAGTATGGCTGTGTCGTTTACCGCCTGACTCGGACTCAGTCGGATTGCTGCCGGCCATTTTAATCAGTTGCTTGGCGTTCTGGTAAGAACTGAAGGAGCCGAGCTCTGCTATTATTCCGGCCACAGAGACATAGCTTAGTCCGATTATCGAGAGCAGGTACTTACCCTCCATGGTCTCATGCACCAGCCTAGTCAGGGCTTCATTTATCTGGCGTAGTTGCTGTTCAATAAGGCGGAGTTTTTCTATCAGGAACGCTATCTCGGAGGAGACGGACTGGGCACCCGCTCCGATGCCGATCGAAGTCATGGCGACATGGTGCAGAACCCGGAGCTTTCCCTTCATAACGCGCCCCTGGCATGCTGCCTTGATGGCATCGGCGAACTCAGATTCTGTCATACCGGCGATAGCCTGGGGCACAGCGCAGGTACAGAGTACGCTCGCCGCCGTCTGGCCACAAGGATTCTTGAAAACCTGCGTGAATTCGGGAAAGAGCCCATCGAGTAACGACTTTACCAGGTTCACTGTCCTGGTCTTCTCTTTGACTAGGCGGCGATAGGAACCGTAAGCGGCGCGTAACTCGGCGTAGACTCCCTGTGATAATCTGGCAGCGTTGAACTCACCGGTGCACAACAGCTGGGCGGCCACCTCGCTATCCCGGTAGTCATTCTTCCGGTGGTTCAGATCCTTGCCCTCGCGCCTGCGTTTCAATGTGAATTGATTGATTAAACGCAGGGGGATCCCTTTCTCATCCAGGAAGTAGGCCAGGTTACGCCAGTGGTGAGCTCCCGTTTCGATAGCAAATATTACTCCGCGACATTCGGTCTTTAACATCTCAGTTCTGGCCCTCTCAAGTACCGTCTCAAAGCCTTCTCTGGAATTGTCGAATTTCAACTTGCTGTGAGTCATGAAATCCTGAGTCACGAATACCGCTGCATGCTTCTTCTTGTGAGGGTCCACTCCAACCACAAGATACCCGACTGGAACTTGCTTACGCTTCTTCGCGGTGCTATTCTTCATTTGATGGATCCTCCTACACAGATTAGTGTTTGCTCTTACACCCTTCTATTGTAGCTGAAGCCATCGACCCTCTTACTCAATATACTAAGGAACCTTTTTATATTGCTAGGCTGACTGTTTATTAATACTTCTTCTTATGGCTTCACGGCTAACACCATATTCCCTGGCCAGTTGTCTAAGACTCTTTTTACTGAGGTTTTTACGGATTTGTGCCTGTTGTGAAATAGATAACTTTCTAGTTGAAGTAGTAATCTCTTTGATATTCGGGTATAATATCTCTACTGAATAAGCAATTTGCACTTCAGAAGCCAGTGCCTCTCGAGGTCGCATCCAATATCTTTGGCGTGACACTGTGTTTGTTCCAAAGTAACAACATCAGGAAGTAGCACGATTTCAACGCTTAAAATTTCCGTGAATATTACTGTACTGATGAACCAGATCGAGATATAATATATGCAACCACAATTCAATGAGGGGATTGTAGTGCTGGAGAACCGCAGACTTGTAAACAGTGGATCAGGAAATCTTGACTTCCCACGGAGGAAGTCAGGGGTTCGAGTCCCCTCAGCTCCACAGTTTTTCTTCTAGGTTTTCTTTGGGGAGCATCCTGGCATCCTTGTCCTGGTTGAAACTTCTTTCGCACAATAAGCTTCCCCGCTCCTCTAGAGGAGCGGGGAAGCTCGTCGTGAGCTTGATAAGCAATTCTATTAGGCTCTTACGCGGATGACCAGTCGCCAGCTCACTATACCGGTAACTATGATAGCAGCAATAATAGCGCCAATGAGCCACCAGTTAATCACTTTGACTGGTTGTGTCGGGAGTGGTTCTTCTGATGGCTCCAGAAGCGGTGTTACTACTGCTTCCTTGACTATAAATGAACCAGCCAGTCCATTTATATTCACATCATAGGTCTCAGCGATGCTCTTGGCTATGCTGAAGCTTACCTTTTGGCTAGCGCCGGCATCAAGAGTCACCTCTTTTCTGGCTTCCTCTACACCATTTATCTTGAGAACCACAGTATATTTACCCTTGCTGCCGCCAGTGTTGGTAACTACAGCTGAAGCAGTCACTTTCTCAGCAGGCTCAACCTCGCTCGGGGTAACTGAGAGAGTGGAGATGGCAAAGCTTGCTGGTGCTAGTTCTGGTTCTGGTGCTGGTGGAACTACCTTGCCAATCACAGCAAATTGGGTGAAGTGACTTATCTCTGCTTTGACTACGCCTGCCTTTGTATATACCGTGCTCTCCAAGCTCTGCCACTGTGAGCCATCCCAGTAGGCGATATATAGCTCATCAGGCATCATTCCCTCAGGCAATGCTTCAAGGTCATAGCTCATGTACAAGGTTATCGCTGGTTCAAATGTAGCTCCGTCAGGCCCGAAATCGTAGGCGCTCACCACAGCTATTTCCGTTTGTGACGGTGACGCTGGTGGTGAGGTTACTTTGCTGGCTGAGAGCGAATCCAGAACCTTGCCTTGAGAATCGAGCAGCTTTATTCCTTTAGGTATATCGAGGGAAGCCTTTCCATCCAGAGTCTTAGCCAGACAATCTTCTTTAACAATGCCATTCCGGTCCAGGCTTAGGTTGTTCACATTACTAAGACCGCTACCCTCTATTGTGATTAGACTCGGTGCGACGGAACCTCCTCCCCCTCCTCCTCTTGGTGAAGGTGGTGTAGGTGTACCAGTCACTGTCCATGAGCTGAAGTGGCTCAGCGGTGCGTAAGCTATATCGTTCGCTGTATCCACAGTTGTGTCCACTTCAGTCCATACGCCTGTCTCTGGATTGAGGTAGGCTATCTTGAGGCTCTCCTCGGCAATACCTGCCGCAGCCAGAACGGCGGGGTCATACTTAAGGCCAATATCCCAACCTACATCGGCTACGGGCACACTCGACTCTACATTGGTTACCCTGTCCAGCGCATCTAGCGTTCCCGTTGGCAGAGGAGCAAGGGTATCTGGTGTTACCTCCATACTCGACGGAGTGATAGTGGCTGCTTCGGAACCATCACCTATGAAGTTATTGATGCTGAATGTATCACCCCACGGAGCTTCCATATCCATGGGCGTGCTGTCAGTAATTGTTGTCGGGTCCACGTAGAATGATGAGTGAGTAGTCGTTGTGGTTCCGGCAGGTGTGCAGATGAGCATGACCTCGGTGCTGTGCTCCAGGGCTCCACTCGTGCCCGTAATCTTGAATGCCCAGTTCCCGGGTTGCGCGCCTGAACTGGCGGTGAATGTTACTGCTTGCTTGCCTAAACCGGTGGTTGCCGAAGGTGTTACGTTGTCTGCATTGTAGCTAATTTCTGATGGCCATACTGCCCCCGAGTCACTCATAGTGACTATCAAGTTCACCGCCCCGGTGAAGCCGTTAAGAGAGGTAACAGTTACAATAGCCTCACTGGTCGAATTAGCGTTTAGAGACACAGTGTCTGGAGCTACGTTGATTGAGAAGTCAGGCGTGTTAGCAGGTGGTACTACCTTGACGTTTACCCCCCGTGTTTGCATGATGCCGCCTCCTACCGCCAATACCGTAAGCTTATATGTCCCTTCTGTAGCTCCGGCAGGAATGTTGATGGTTAGAGTGGCCGAAGTCGGGGTGCCAACACTTGGAGTTACTGTTGACGCCGGTGAGAAAGCATGGGTGGCACCAGTTATCGCATCAAGCCCGGAAACACTAAAGGTAACTGGAGACTGAAAGCTGCCTGAAGGTTCTATCTTCACGGTCACTGACCCTGAACCTGCTTTAGGAATGTTTACCTGTAGTGGGCTGGCATAAAGTACGAATGTGTTGACCGCCGAGGGCTTTAAGCTGAAGGGTCTATCTATGCTAACGCCACTTGTTGCCCCCGTAGCGCGAACAGGGTGAATCCCGGCAGCTATAGAGGGTGCCGTTATCACGGCGGTGAATGTCCCATCTCCAGCTACTGTTATTGTGGCTGGCACTGTGGAAATGCTGGTACCGGCGAAAGTCACCGTTACCGTTTCACCGGCGGTAAATCCCGACCCGGAAAGACTTATGTCTGTATCCGCAGGGCCACTCATAGGTGAGGTGACCATGCTGGCTCCGGGAGAGCTCACCAGCAGGCCAAGCGGAATCGCTCTGAATATCGTGCCAGTCGCAGCCTGGAGAGCGATATCATATGGCCCTGTGGGTGTAGCTGAATCCGCTTCTATCAGGATGGTGACCATCAGGTCCTCGCCGGGTCTAGGTATAAGCGCAGTCGGTGGTATAACTTCGGTAATGCCTCCCGATGTTCCGGAGAATTTACCTACGATATTCCCCGTAGCATCGGTGAAAGTAGCGATAACCCCTGGTGGTAGATCTCCCACACTAAACCTTACCGCCTCTTTGAATTCGTTCTTGGAACTTATCCTGAATGTTGTTTCACTATTCTGACCTTGAACTATCTCAAGAAACGGCGGTGAGACATCAAGGAAGAAGTCCGCACTTCCGACTGGAACAACATAGAAGGGGCACTTAGCTACACTAGTGCCATCAGTAGCCTTGACTATATAGCTTCCTGGTGGTGCCTCAGCTACTGCTGGTACGGTAATCTGCGTAGCCCAGGTCCCATCGGGTTGTACTTGGATGGTGCCGGGGGTGATATCAACTGGTGTCACCGCTCCAGGTGGCCCCGCGGTTAAAGTGATAGTAGCCCCGGCGGTGAACCCGGCTCCAGATATGCCTATGTGCTCCCCAGGTCTTCCGTTGGGCGGATTAACCGTGATGGTAGCGTGACCCTCGCCCTCTCCAATGTTTGGCATTACACCGAAACCTAGGGGTACAACCACGGTTTCATTGTTACTGACACCGCGAATACTCAGCGAATAGGGTCCCGAAGGTGTTGCTGAGCCAACATTAAGGGTTACTGTTGCGCTGCTGGAACTGCCCGGTGATGCAGTCACTACATTGCTGGGAGAGAATCCGGCGGTGATTCCTGGCGTGAGGCCATCAATGTATAGTGTTACATTGGCACTCGAAGTGCCTACTGCCCTCACATTTACAGTGGTCGTTCCCTGGCCGCCCTGGACGATGGGGGGCAGGTAAGGTGGTGAGGGTTGCAAGATGAATGTGGTGTCACCAGCCTTGATGGCAAATGGTCTGGAGTCATACATATATGTGCCGTCTCCGGTCGCAACAGTAATTCTAACATCGTATATGCCGGAGTCCAGCCCGGTAGGCATAAGGAAAACGCCGTTGAAGCTGCCGTTCGTGTCCGTGGTGAGGTTTTCAGGGATAGCCACCGGCTGTGAACCGAAATCAATCCCCACGATGTTCTGACTCGGCGGGAATCCGCTTCCTGAGAATGTTACCTTAAACTGCTTGTCGCCGTAACCGGCGGGAGCGAAATTAGGCTCCAACCTGAATTCAGGTATCTGGAAGATAGCCGGCGGCATTACGCCGAAACCGAAAGGTACAACCCTGACCTCACTGCCGCTAACACCACGAATGGTTAGCGGGTAGTGTCCTGGTGGGGTTGATGCCTTGGTGGTAATCGTAAGTTTAGTACTGACGGAAAGGCCAGGTGAGACGCTAAGGTTGTCACTGTCGAAGGTTCCGACAACTCCGGGCGGCAGACCATCAACATACAACTCTACGGTCACTCCTTGTCCAGTGGACTCAACGAAAATGGTGGTGTTGCCTGACTCTCCTTGAGGCACGCCGGGTATGAAGCCCGGAACAACATTTAGATTGAACGAGACCCCAGCACCTTTTAAGGAGAAGGGTTTAGCAATAAATACCGGCGGTATGCCTGTCTTCTCTACCTCCACTTCTATCATGTAGGTGCCAACTCCAAGTCCGCTGGGCACATTAAAGACGAGGGTAAAAGCGCCATTACTATCGGCGGCGGTGCCGGTGGGTATGGGGAGGTTCGTACCGGCGAATCTGAGGTGGGTAACATTGGCGCCGGCGGGGAAGTCAGTACCCCTGACGGTTACCTTAGTTCCTGCCTGTCCGGCAGTCGGGTTAAAGGTAATCTCGGGGAACCAGACGCCCTGCGCTTGCATCCAGGTCTGGTCCATAAAGCCGGCCGATGGCTGCACCTCAAAATCGAGGGGAGCCCAGAACTCATTTCCGTTAGCCGTGCCCTTAATCTCGGCGTGGTAGTGACCCGGTGGAATGTAGGTAGGAGTTAGGGTCAGGGTAACACTGCTTGAACCACGGGGTGAGACCGACACCTGGTTGGATGGGGAGAAGGCGACATCGACGCCGGGTGGAATCATATCAATTGCCAGGGTAACGTTGGCTGCTGCTCTTATTGAATCAACCAGAATCGTGGTATTGCCAGTGCTGTTTGGTGGGATAGGCGGCAGCCAGTCAGGGTTAGCCTTGATGGTGAAAGCGACATCAGTGCCGGCAACTTGGAAGGGTTTCATGATGAATACCGGAGGCTCACCGGTTCCAAGCTTCTGCGCTTCGACTTCGACATCATAGCAGCCGGAGGGAGTAGTGTCTCCCCACATAGTGGTGGGGACATTAAAGACGAGGGTAAAAGCGCCATTACTATCGGCGGCGGTGCCGGTGGGTATGGGGAGGTTCGTACCGGCGAATCTGAGGTGGGTAACATTGGCACCGGCGGGGAAGTCAGTACCCCTGACGGTTACCTTAGTTCCTGCCTGTCCGGCAGTCGGGTTAAAGGTAATCTCGGGGAAGTAGAAGAAGTACATATCATTAACATCCATACCCATCTGGGTCATCATGGCGTCTTTATCCCATGTCATGAAGTCGTTTGGTGGCTGCACCTCAAAATCGAGGGGAGCCCAGAACTCATTTCCGTTAGCCGTGCCCTTAATCTCAGCGTGGTAGTACCCCGGCAGGATATAGGTAGGAGTCAGGGTCAAAGTAACACTGCTTGAGCCACCGGGTGAGACTGACACCTGGTTAGATGGGGAGAAGGCGACATCAATGCCGGGTGGTATCATATCAATTGCCAGGGTAACGTTGGCTGCTGCTCTTATTGAATCAACCAGAATCGTGGTATTGCCAGTGCTGTTTGGTGGGATAGGCGGCAGCCAGTCAGGGTTAGCCTTGATGGTGAAAGCGACATCACTGCCGGCAACTTGGAAGGGTTTCATGATGAATACCGGAGGCTCACCGGTTCCAAGCTTCTGCGCTTCGACTTCGACATCGTAGCAGCCGGAGGGAGTAGCACCTCCCCACATAGTGGTGGGGACATTAAAGACGAGGGTAAAATCGCCGTTGTTATCGGCGGCGGTGCCGGTGGGTATGGGGAGGTTCGTACCGGCGAATCTAAAGTAAGTGACATTGGCCCCGGCCGGGAAAGCGATGCCTCTGACGGTCACCTGGGTCCCCGCTTGCCCAATGTTGGGGTTAAGGGTAATCTCGGGGAAGTAGAAGAAGTACATATCATCAACATCCATACCCATCTG
>Ga0307428_1000064_pt1 | contig 98878 bp, 98 predicted proteins | sample SalMarWE160240MG_FD_202161 | JGI IMG/M metagenome (GOLD analysis project Ga0307428, IMG submission 202161) | Salt marsh sediment microbial communities from the Plum Island Ecosystem LTER, Massachusetts, United States - WE1603-240 | ecosystem: Environmental > Aquatic > Marine > Intertidal zone >...
GGACATCCCATCTTGTGCCGCTGACAGCGCTGGATCACGGCATTCTTGCCAAAGGTCTGCCTTATCACCTTGGTCAATGCCTTGGCTCCGTCTATCACGAACAGCATCGGCTTATCAACCCTAAGCCCGCGATTGAGAAGGTTGTCAATCAGCGCCTGACAGACCGCCGAGTTCTCAGTAGCTCCCTCCCAAATGCCTAAGGCATGTTTGCAACCGTCACTGTCAACACCGATAGCCGCCACAACCATGTGATCTCCAACTCTGATCCCGTCCATGAACAAGGCCACTATCTCCAGCTCATCCAAAGGCCTATTCATCCACTCGGCAATCCTTTCGGCTCCTGCCATGACGAACCGCCGACTCACCGCGCTCTTGCTGACCCCGCGAACCCTCAAGCAAGAACCGTTGCCCTCCAGGGAACTATGGTATCGCCTTGCGCTGACCCCAAGTAAAACCTGTTCCAGCACACGTTTCGTGAGTGGATCGGAGTCCTTGAAGTGCTCGTAGGTGGGCAGGGCGACCTCATGGGTGCCGGAACGAACCCTGGGCCTCTTGACCGTAATCCTCTTGCCGCCCAAAACCACCTCTCCACCGGTGGTGCCCCAACACGACCCCTTACGCAGCTTCTCGTGACGATATCTGGAACCGCATATAGCCTCCACGTCTGAAGCGAACATCTGCGCCATTACTGCAAGACCGGCCTTGATGCCTACCTCAAGAAGGTCTGCGCGAACATCAACCATAAGCTCTGGAAGGGTAATGGCCCTTTGATCCCGTCCCTTGACTTACCTTTCTTTGCTATTATCCGACATAGCGGATCCTCCTTTTGTTTTCTTTCCCTGATTACACCTATCAGGGCAGGATCCGCTATCTAATTTTCAACAGCCAACGGGACATCCTCCGATCACCTGGGATGGACCTCAAGGTAACGGTCTATTGCCAGATCGAGTTGTTCAAAAGAGATACCAACCTCGCCAAGGAGAGCCTTCATCGACTCTATATTCACTTCATTTTCCAGTTTGACTCTCATCAACGCATCCTCTCTACTCATAAGCCCTGCACGTATCAACCGACTGTAAAAATCATCCTTTTCCGTGACTCCCAGAAGTTTGAGATACATGTAGTTCTTAACTTCATCCACCGTACAATCGAAGCGCCACGTGGTAGAAGAATCGGGTGGGGACTTCCAACCCAACTCCTCGCGTACCCTGGTTAATACCTCTTCCTCGTTCCATGGCACGTATTTGAAAAGAGAAACCTTTGTCAACCCTTTTCCAGACAAGCGAACGAAAGGAGCTTGAGGCCCCGAATAAAGGTAGCCTATCATAGAAGTGGGTAAAACTTCGGGCGCAATATACCTCGGATTCTTAATAACCCCACGAAGTACACCGAAGATATAACCGGTGTAATACCTTGCTACCGAAGCCTCAGCGTCAATGCCCAAGAGCTCTCGCTTAAAGCTGTTCTGCTCGTAAGGATTCGATCCAGAAAACGCAACCTTAACTCCATAACGCGAGGCAATATCGAGTACCGGCTTCCACATATTCTTGCACGCTACACACATCATCGGAACCATTGCAGGCGCAGGATTCTGCATCCAAGAAAGAAGATTGTGACGCATAGTACGACAGTGAGCATCACCTGGAAGGTCGAACTGAACTAGATCCACCCCGAGACGCTTTTGTATCCTGCGGATATTCTCAGAAGCTACTGGATGGGTGAAGGGATTGCGATAGTTTATCGACAACACCCTTAGTTTATAGTCGCGCACAGCCTTAAGGACCACGTAGGAGCTGTCACGGCCACCTGATAAGGTCACTATGCAATCGTAGCGTCCCTGACCGCGAAACCGATCAATGACTTCCAGTAAAGCTTCTTCTCCCTGATAGGTTACAGGCTTAGCTTTACGGCAGTAGTTACACACCCCTTGGGCATCAAAGGATATCCCCGGGGTAGTTGAAGATAATACATATCAAGAACAACGCATAGAGACAATCTAGTCAAAAAATCGTCTGAGTCAAGCACTCGGAGTAACATCCCTCCTTTTTCCCTCACGGGAGTAGTTGACTTTTCCCTCCATTCGCCTATTATCAATCCCAGTGTCAAGACCCGGAGGACAAAGAAAAGAATATGAGTGATACTTCTGATCAGGTGAAAGGCTACCGCGGAAAAGCCCGCGAAGTGCTGGAAAGGATGGGTGCAAGGGTATGGGCCGAGGTTGAGATTGAGACCGACAAGGGTACCTACGAGGGAATCATCCTGCCACGCGCCGAGCAGGCCGACGACCTGCACGTGGTCATAAAGCTTTTCACCGGCTACAACATAGGGCTGGCAGTGGACAGGATAAAATCAATAAAGGAGAAGGGATTCAAGGAGGCGCACTACAAGATTCCGGAACAGGATTTCCCATACGATCCTCGAAAGCCCAACGTTACACTTCTGGGTACGGGTGGTACGATAGCGTCGAGGTTGGACTACAGAACGGGCGCGGTGATCCCGGCGTTCACTCCCGGAGAGCTTTACGGCGCGGTGCCTGAGCTGGCCGATATATGCAACCTGAAAACGAAGAAGCTGTTCGGTGTATTTTCGGAGAACATGGGTCCGCATGAATACATAACCACAGCCAAGGCGATCGGAAAGGAGATTGAGGCCGGGGTGGACGGAATCGTGATAGGCCACGGAACCGACACCATGCACCACACCGCGGCAGCTTTGACCTTCATGGTTCAGAACCCTCCGGTGCCGATCATCATAGTAGGTTCGCAGCGCTCAAGCGACCGGCCATCATCCGATGCGGCTTTCAATCTCAGATGTGCCTGCAATGCCGCGGCCCGCGGCCATATTGCCGAGGTCATGGTCTGCATGTTCGGACCCACGTCGGACGCATACAATCTCTTACATAGAGGCACCCGTGTTCGCAAGATGCATTCCTCTTACAGATCGACCTTCCGCACAATCTCCGATATACCGATAGCCACCTGCACACCGACCGAAGTCAAGCCTCTGCGTAAGGACTTCAACCCTCGACGCAAGGACAGGCAGGTCAAGATAGACGCTCGCTTCGACGATCGTGTAGCGATCGTCTACTACTACCCGGCGATGAAACCGGACATAATCGAATCCCTGATAGACAACGGCTACAAGGGGATAGTAATCGCAGGAACCGGTCTGGGTCACGTCAACAAGCCTTTATATGAACCGCTGCGCAAGGCCTGCAGGATGGGCATCTCGGTGATGATGACCGTGCAGACCCTGTGGGGATACGTTCAGATGTTCGTCTACGATACGGGAAGAGACCTTATGGAGCTTGGCATAGTGCCCTGCTCAAACATGCTGCCCGAGGTGGCATACATCAAGCTGGGCTGGGTACTGGCACATACCCATGAGAGAGAGGAAGTGGCCAAGATGATGCTTGCACCGATAAATGAAGAGATTACCGAACGCGAACCGCATGACGGATATCTTGTATTCCAGGGCGGCCTGCCTGAGATTAAAGAGTTTCTCAAGCGGGGACTGAGGTAATGGATGCCCGGGGAAAGAAATTAATCGAGGGCATTGACTTTGATGATACCGAGTTCTATTCCAGACTAGGCTTCAAGTGCGGGCTGGAGATTCACCAGCAGTTGGATACCGAAAAGAAGCTCTTCTGCCACTGCCCGGTAGGCTACCGCAACGACGAGCCGGATGCGATAATATTAAGGCACATGAGACCGACGCTATCGGAGATGGGAACCTACGACGGCACCGCGCTCATGGAGTTCAAGACAAAGAAACAGGTGATCTACCAGCTTTACCGGGAGAACGTGTGCACCTATGAGATGGACGACACCCCGCCCTTCCCCATCAATCAGAAGGCTTTAGACTACGCGATTGAGATCGCCCTCATGCTCAACTGTCAGTTAGTGGACGAGGTTCACATCACGAGAAAGCAGTACCTGGACGGATCCATACCGACCGGATTTCAAAGAACGGCAATAATCGGGGTGGACGGCTGGATTCCCTATAGAGACAGGAAGATAAGGATACAGCAGCTGGCACTGGAGGAGGATGCCTGCCGGGAGGTTGAGGATAAAAGACATACGATTGTTTTCCGGACAGACAGACTTTCAATTCCACTGGTGGAGATCGTAACCAGGCCGGACATGCTTACCCCTCACGAGGCGGCAGAGGTGGACGGGTTGCTGGGGAGACTGCTGCGGGCATCGGGGAGAGTTAGGAGAGGAATCGGAACGGCACGGCAGGACGTAAACGTCTCAATCAACGGCTCGGACAGGGTGGAGATAAAGGGTGTGCCCCGCACTCCGGACATACGTGCTCTCACCCACTACGAAGCGCTTCGCCACAAGGCCTTGCTGGAGTTGAAGGACGAACTTCGCAAGAAAGGGATAACGACTGAGAATTTCAAGACGGAAAATCACGAGGTAACCGATCTGCTTAGTAACACCTCTAACCCCAGACTCCGTGCACTGATCGACAAAGGTGAGGTGATACATGCGGTCAACCTCAAAGGCTGGCGTGGACTGGTGCGCTACGAGACCCAACCTGCACTTACATTTGCTGATGAGCTTGCGGGACGAGTTCGAGTAATCGCCTGTCTTGATGAGATGCCCAACATCTTCGTGCTGGACGGCAGGGGAGAAGGGCTGGCGGTGGAAACAGAAGAGCATCTGCGAAAAGCGGTCGGAGCAGGTGAAGCCGACGCCTTGGTACTCGTCTGGGGACCGGCTGAGGACGCGTTAACAGGCGCGCAGGAGATAGCGATCCGCGCAAAAGAGGCTACGGTAGGCGTCCCGCAGGAGAGCAGGCAGCACATGCCGGATGCCTGCCGAACCGATTTCGAACGCATCCTGCCCGGACCCGACCGGATGTATCCTGATACCGACTCCCCGCCGGTGGCGATATCCAAGGAAAGGGTGGCAAGGATTCAGGAGATTACGGCTCCCCGTCCCTGGGAGCGCGAGGAGCGCTACAGCGAAATGGGGATCCCTGAATACCTGGCAGCCGATCTGGCCATCCATTCCCATGCCCGTCTCTTCGACCGATTGGTTGAGGAGATGTCCCTTGAACCCAGATTACTGGCAGAGGCGCTGGTTTCATGGCAGCGCTCAATCATGCGCGATCACAATGAAGTGGGATTGAATACAACATCCCCTGACGATGAACGGTTGGAGCGTTTCTTCAAGATTGCAGCCGAACGCAAAACCCCTCGCCGCGCGTTATGGTACGCATTCGAGAAACTGCTCTACGGAGAGGATGCGGAACCACCCTCTCCCCTGCCCGCAAATGAGCTAAGAACACTATGTAAAAAGGTGCTTACAGATTTCAAGGACGTGCATTACAAAACCCGCGAGCTTACCTTAAACTTTCTGGTAGGCGAGGCAATCGAACAAAGCCAAGGCCGGGCAGAGCCCGATAAGACCCACTTCCTTCTGGATTCGTCTCTCTAAACCTTAATCCACTTCTTTCAAAGAATCTACCCTAAGGTTCAACAGGGAATCGGTGACCAACAGTACCTCTCTGATTGCGCTGGCCGGAACTATCTCATACAGACGAGAATGAAGTACCAGGGTATCGCCCGAAACATCAGAGAGACACCGTGCCACCTGAAAGCTGCGAGCCATGCCCACAAGATGGAGCCTGCGCCCCCGGTCCTCCTCGATCCAGGTGAATACCGGTGCACCGCTTGAACCCAGATCGAGCAGGCCTTCGACTCGGATGAGGGAGTCGGCGCCGTCAAGCTGAGCGATGTGGCTGAAGGATACCGCCGGAGAGGAAGCCGGAGGCCAATCTATCCCCAGAGGGTAAGCAGCGGAGACGGTAAGCATGCCCGGCCACAAAATCCCATGGGCGACTACAAAGTCTTTCAGCGCAACGGTCTGTAAAGAAGATGGAAGTTCCGCGACATCCGCTCCCAGAACGGCGACGTCATAATCCCGGTCTCGGGAAAGCACCCTGGCCTCAAAGGCCTGCCCTTCTTTGAAACCCATGAGGCACGTGCGTTTACCTACCACGTGGAAGTTGGTCACAAGATAGACCTTCTCATTCCTTCCAAAGCTGACGAAGAATCCGCTGCCCAGGAATTCGCCTGAAGTATCCGCCAGCGCAACCACTCGACCGGTAAGATACGCGGCCTGCTCGCGTGGAAGATGCTGCCTTAAGGGATTGAAGCGCCTGCCAGCAAGGAGGAGAGGAATAATCATCAAAACGGCTAAACGGATTATCAGATTACCCCCTGCGGCGGCGCGAGGCAACGAGGTGGAACGCAAATTGCGAGTCATCTAATTATCCTCCAGTTACTCCTTGATCGATCCTTAAAGGATAGAGATACACTGGGGGGTTGTCAAGCCCTTGACTTGTTCTGGGGAACGGATATTATGGGGCATGAAACGATTCCTGACCATCTTGATGGCAGGAGGGTTAGCGGCGGCAGCCGCGCAAACAGAGAAAGATCCGCGCGAAGGCGCAGGCGGAGTAATCTTCGGCCCCGGATTCGCCTTCGTTATGGGTGCACCTGAAAATTGGATATTCGACTCCGAGCGGGCTCCCTCCATAGGTTCAAGGGTGGTGATATATCCTGCAGGAACAGACCTCAATCATACCCAGGTAATCATCCATGCCAACGCGTTGCCATTGAATGAATTAACCCTTCAAGAGTGGATCGAGCAGGATATAGGCAACCTGGAAGAAGAGTTCCCAGGGATAGTGGTCAAGGAACACCCAAGCTTGAAGACTGCCGACACCCTGACCGCTGTGGTGCGGGAATTCGAACCTGCGGAGAGCTGTTACGGCCTCTACGAACGCATAGCTTACATAGATATCGGGGAAAACGTTGCCATAGTATCGCTGTCGGCTCAGAATAAAGAAGCCTACGACGAATCGATCGAAGCGTTCGAGTACGTGGTAACCGAGTTCAGGAAGGTCGACAAGCAAATCATACTCAAGGAACAGCCCAACTAAAGATTTTATCTGCCTTCTAGTGAGAAATCATCCCTCGTCTCCCTGAAGATAACGTAAGGAGTAAAAAGTTCCCCTGGAGATTGCCTCCTATCGAATGAATATAAGGAACATAACCGCCAACACCGCCAATCCCAGTATCGCAGAGCCTGCGGCACGCAGCCAGTTAGCCTCATAGACCTTGCGAGCGGCGATATAGATCAATGCCGACATCCACAACACCCCTATCGCCAGACGGATCATCTCCGCCCAGAAAGGCCATGGCGGGAATCCCCACGGGCCAAGCACAGGCGCAACAAAAGTCTCAGGTATCCAGGCAAAGAAGAACCACGGTACGCTTAACGCGAATCCAAGTGGGCCAAGGATATCGGCCAACCTGCGCTCTCTTGAAAAGATGTGGTTCCAAAGGTGGATCACCGCCCCTGCAAAAAACCACGTGAGGACAGCCCAGGGTATGGTAAAAAAAGTCTGCCAGAGGTAGTATGAATCGCGAGGGATAGGCAGAATCGTTGCAAATGCGGGTTTGAAACCAGCGAGCCACAGAAGGATCGCAGTAATGGCATAAAGCAACCCGAAGATCGCAAACGTCCAGAAGCCGATCCAGACGCTGCGCTCTTCGTAAAGTTGATCCTCCGCAGCTTTACCTGGACGCACAATCCATAGCCAGGCATAGGAAAAAACCTTTGAGAACATCAATTCCTCCACCAATAGTGAATCTTCAAATCACTTCGCTGTCTGTGAGTAGTTTAATCGCGTTAACCGACGAGTCAAGGCTACTCGAGTGCACTCGACGCATCAAACAAAATCAGGCAAGAACTTTGGGGAACTGCTAATTGATTGGTATCGGCACAGCTATTCTGATCATCCGCCGACCTCGACAGGCGGCAGGCCACCTGGGCGGTGGATGATGAACGCCTTCTTTGCCGACGCAGCAAATCTTTGAGCGCTCTCAAGGGAAAGATGCACCCTTTCTTCCATCTCGCCTCCCGGCTCATTCAATGTAGCCTCGATTATCAAAAGGTCGGCTCCGGAAATGTAAGGCTCCAGCTTTGAATCCAGCCCGCAGTCACCGGTGTAGACAACTCGCTCTCCATGATATTGAAGCAAATATCCCAGAGCAGGCAGTGGTTCACCTATCCCACCCTGTTTGGTGCTTCCGCAATGGATTACATCAAAAGGGGTAACCTTGATATCGCCCAGCTTGATCTCTTCACCACCTTTAACCTCTCTGCGTAGGATATCAAAAGGAACAGAATCCGGATAGATGGTCGTAAACGCGTCAATAATAAACTTATCTTCTCTCGCTTTATGCGGGGTAAGTATGATAAAGGACGTGTTACGCCCGATCATACGCATGTAGCCAAGCAACGAGTGAAGTCCGCCAACGTGATCAAAGTGGCCGTGTGTTAGCAAGATAGCATCCAGACGGTGAAGATCTGTACCCTGGGATATGAGCTCGCGTAAGCAGCCGTCTCCGCAGTCAAGCAACAGGAACGTGCCTGAATCCAGAGATACAAGTATCGAGGTAGATAGCCCACCTCTGGAGAAAAGAACCCGGACGCTCCAACCATTGCCGAGCCAGATCTGGGCATTCTCAGTCATAATCAATAAGGCCTTATTATATAGACGAGAATGAACGTAACAACCATCCCAGCCTGAACTATCTTGAGTACATTGAGGTTACGTTTCTTGAGCCAATGCCATCCCCAGGTGAAGGCTGAAGTTACGGCGGCGACCCCGATGAATGCAAGGATCAAACCGGGAAGACGCAGCTTGTGTCCGATTATCGTTGCCATACCCGGTGCAAGCACCGAGCCGTACACTATGAGCAGGTGAACCACGTAGACGATAAGTGATTCCTCGCTCAGGAAGAACGCGCCCTTCAGCCTTCGTGCCAAACCCCAGTGCTCCAGGTACCAGCAGAACCCCATAAGCGAGGTTATCACGCCCAGTCGCGCGATCATCTGGTCAGGACGGTAAGCCGGGGCGTAGACGAAATCGAGCTTCCGGAAAACGGCCAGCCCTATACCTGCGGCGAGAAGAACCAATCCTGCGATTATTATTGCATTCATTAACCTCCGCTCATCCTTGAGCTTACCTGAAAGAGGGAAGATCGAACCCAGAGAAGCTCCAAGAAAGATATACCCCCACCAGGGGACGATCGTAAACTGGGAACCGTACTCGTTGCTGATCCAGGAAACAAGGGGAGCAGGTCCGGAGATATCCAAAAAACGGATAATCGGAGCAAACACCAGAAAAGCAATCCCCAAGGGCAGGAGTATCCAGACCAACCTCTTTGGCTTACCAGCGAGCATGCACAAGAGATGAAGCAGAATAAGCCCCACCGCAATCACGTGCAGGACGTCAACCGCGGTCATCTTTGCCAGAAGCCCTGCGTCCATCACGCGGATGGTGTGTTTGAGACTGAAGAAGGGCAGGTGCAGCCAGTAACCTATCAGGAGGAAGTAAATGTAGCGCCGCAGTCTTCGCCAGGTGCGCCTGCCGAAACGCCTGTACTCGTCCCAGCGGCGCCGGGTAACGATCATGAAGATCATCCCGGCACCGAAGAGAAACAGGGACGCGGTGAACTTGTGAACAGTCTCATGGGCAAGCCAGAAGAAACTTTCGGTCAGCTCCATATCCACCAATGCGCGGAAAAGGTGCCCCTGAACCATCAGGAAGAGCGCGATGAGGCGGTAAAGATCAACGAAGAGAAGCCTCTCCCCCGGCTTTCGCACCCAAAGATCAAATACTGACGCTTCAGCCGGAGCCTTCATCCGAGTCCTTTTCCTCCTCGTTGGTATTCGGTAAGACAATCGCGCGGTAGATGAACGTGGCACCCAGCGAGACCAGCAAAACGCCTGTTGTCCACCAGGGCGAATAGGAGTTAGGGATAACGTTAAATGCGGCAAGCCCCAATCCTACACCGAAAAGGATAAGGAATACCGCCACCCCGAAGCGAACTATCCACCGGGTGCTACGCCCCTCGCGCGCAAACCGGATATTCTTCTTCAGGGTATAGACAAGGAGCCACACCCCCAGCCCCTCCGAGACAACCATAGGGACCAGACACCATGCCGGAACCCACCCCTGCCACTCGAACAACGCCGCGATACCGGCGAGTACCAGCAGCCCACCTACTATGCTCCACAAGATAATCCGCCGTCGCCTGCGCATCAGACGCAACCCCTAACCCAGTGTTGCCTCATCGCCCCATCCTAGTTATGAATAAGGAAAAGTCAAGCACCCTTGACTTACTGACGAGTTCTTATGGACACGTATTTAAGGGTGTGGTGCGGAGCTCGGCGTCGAAAACAAAACAGCGTGCGCGAGTAACAGTCATTCTTGCGCAAGATAAGCTACAAGTTATTTTGAAGAACCTTATAAAGCTCTGTTCAGATCGACGTCTATTCCTGCTGCTTTAATTTCACCAGCAAGTTTTAGTTTCCAACCATCGCTTGGATCCATTGCTACATAAACAACACCATCATAATCTGATGGGAGTTCAATGTCACCTATGTATAGAGAACACACTCTCTCGCGGCCTAATTTGCCTAGGAAGAACCCTAACTCAAGGATAACATTTTGGCGGGGACGGGGTTTTGCGTCTTTAGGCTTGTCTTTTAGATAACCAACATCGTCGGGAGTTAGTATTACAACAGCAAAACTCACGTCAGAATAATCTTCGAACTTCTCAATTATGGTTCTGCCTCTGTTGGGTTGTTCGTGGAGTATTATAGGTTTGAGGTTAAGCTTCTCAAGGAACCTTGCAACGGTTTGTTTCGTTGCTTCGTCGTGACCATGGACGACGAAGACATTTTTATTAGGTAATAATTGCTGCTTCTTGTATTCTGGTTCTTGTTCAGAAATCCGATTGGATTCGGGAATGAGATCTAATCTTTCCCAAATAGATTCAAGCTTTTGAATAGCAGAGTTCATTTTCGTAACTAAAAGGTTAAGCCGGTCCCTTGTTGTGGCCATTACATTAGCAATTATAGCTGGGATGGAATGACTGAATTCGTCTGCAATAGATTCATTATCGAACGAACGAAGAAGCAATTCTCGTGTGTAATCTTTCCATTTTTTATATTTATCATCTGCTTCTTTTAATACTGCATTGTGCAAGATATCCATTTCTAGGATGTCTTGACCTTTTTCAATTTGCAATTTAATTTGCTCTTTGGCCTCTTCTCTTGAAATCAAAAGTTTAGAAAGGGATGGTGATTCATTAGTATTCTTTCTTGCCATAGGTTTCTCCTCGTTTGAAGTGTATAGAGTTAAGTGTATTTGTCAAGCGAAATAAAACGCGGCCTTAGGCCGTGCTTTACCACGATGTGACTGGGTAGTTCTTTAAAAGTTCGTTTTTGTGTGTGTTACGGGGGGGGGGTTGACGCATAGGTAGAGCCGACCTATAATCTCTTGTGATCAAGATAGAGTGGTATGAAGGCTCAAGAGCCGAAGAGACGCCGCAGAGAATCATGGTAGACCAGGAGGGGTTTGACGTTGATGAGGTCATTGAGCGGGCGGTAGTGTTCGATCAGGAGACGCAGGGATACCACCGGCTTCTAAGGATGCGCTGTGGGACGAGGATTTTTCGTCTAACCAAGGAGTGGGATACCTGGCAGTGCTGTGAGGAGTAAATGGATCGAAAGATAGGCAAAAAGCTCTACGCAAGGCTTGCAAAACACCAAAGACAAAGGGACTGGCTCGCGACCGCGGCACTTGTTCTGCTCTTCCTTGCCACAGCTCTCATAGCCGGTCTTGCCGCATTCCTTACCTTTTCCCCCTGGTTCTACCTGCTGTTACTGCTGCCTTTAGGTATGTGGGTATTCTACCTTCTGCGCCGTCCCAACCTTTACACCCTGGCAAGAAAGCTGGAGCAGGGGGATGAAGGCTGGCAAGATCGTCTTTCAACCGCGGTTGATCTTTCAGCCAAGCGTAACCCTAAAGAGGTTTACTCGCAAGAGCTTGTCACCGGCTACGTGGAAGGAATAGAGAAGCGGCTGGATTCTGCTTCTTTCTCTCTTGCCGATACACGTAAGACCTTCTTCGCCTCCCTCGGAGTGCTGAGTGGAGTAATCCTCCTCGCAGTACTCGGTATCTTCTTGCTTCCGGCCAGGTTGAGCTTTGGGTTCAACGCAATCTTCGCTCCCCATAACCTTGACCTTCGTATCGAGGCTCTCACAGCCGATACATTGGTTAATCCGGGTGATCGAATTGAGGTAATGGCACAAATTCACGCTCCGGTTAATCTGGGCTACGTAAAGTTGATAATTGAAAAGGAAGGGGAGAGGAAAAGTAGAAAGGTAAACCTCAAAAAAGGCTTGGTCAGCCAACGTATCAAGGTAGATGCAGAGGAAAAGGTTTACTTCCAACGGCTGGGCAGACGATCGGATGAAACCTACATCGGCCTTTTGCAGCCGTTTGAGGTAAGGAGGATTGAGTTTACGGTTTCACCGCCTGCATATACAGGAGAGAAGCCAAGGACATCAAGCGGTGTGAGGTTCTCGGCCCTGCCCGGCAGCAGGGTACAGATTGAAGGAAGCGCCTCTGCCGAACTCTCCGAGGCATCACTCGTTGTCGGAGATTCCCTGATTTGTCTTGAAGCAACCGGCAAGGAGTTTGCGGGATCGCTTGAGTTTCGCGGCCAGGACGATCTTACGCTTATATTAAAGGATCGCTCTGGTGCCCAGCTTGAACAAAGGATAGAGGTGGCGGCACGGAACGACGAATCACCCCTGGTAGAGGTGTTTTTGCCTGGCAGGGACACGGAGATAAACCGCTTTATGGCTCTGACCCTGGGGATTCATGCAATTGACGACTACGGCCTTGGTAGTATTCTGCTTGTGACTGAAGGGGCCGGCGGACTGAAACGCCGAATCGGCAGTGCTGAGGGACAGTCGGAGGATAGCGTTTTCTATCGCTGGGATCTAAGCGAGTTCGATCTCCTGCCCGGCGAGGAGATCACCTATTACGTGGAGGCGTCGGATAACGACGTGGTCTCGGGCCCTAAATGGGGACGAAGCAAGATCTACAGACTGCGCTTCCCTGATATCTCGGAGATTTTTTCAGAGGTAACAGAATACGGGGAACAAACCGCCGGAGGATTAACTGAGCTCAGCGAGCAACAGGAAAATCTCTCGCAAGAGTTATCTCGTATCGAAGAGAAGCTGCGGGCCGAGCAGGCACTTTCTCCTGAGGAGCAGGAACGCCTGCGAGAGCTTATAAGGCAGCAAGAGGAACTGCTTTCATCGGTTGACAGCCTTACCCGAGAGACAAAAGAACTCCTACAGCGCTTAGAGGAAGGCATGGCGAGCGATCCAGAGACTATCCAAAAACTCTCGGCGCTCAGCGAGATGCTTGCCGAGCTGATGCCTCCTGAGCTTCAGCAAAAGCTCACAGATCTTGCGCGAGCGCTGGCTGAAAACCCGCAGCGTCTTGCCGAAGCAATGCACAGGACTACTGAGTTGGGCACGGATCTCCAGGTCCAGCTTGAGCAGGCCCTTGGGGTGCTCGAACGCTTCCTCGAAGAACAAAGACTGGCAGAACTCGCGGAAAAGGCCGAAGCCCTCGCCCGGATGCAGGAAAATCTTATACGGGAAGCGGAAAAACTCTCCAGCGAAGAGGCAGCCGCAAGACAGCAACAAATCGAGAAGGGACTGGAAGAGCTTGCCAGGGAGGCCGCAGAACTGGCTAACGAGCTTGAAGACTCTGATATAGCACCCGAGCTCAGGGAGATCGCGGCACAGATGGCCGCCGAGAATACCGAACTCAGCAAAAACGTCGAAAAAAGCCTTAACCAGGGCAAGATGAACCGCTCCGACGCTCGCAAACTTGCGCACAATCTTAAACAAGCCGGGCAGCAATTGAACATGATGCTTGCCAATCTGCAGAAAAGAAGGAATCAGGCGTTCGAGACGGAGATGGCAAAACTCACCCGCGAACTTCTACTTTTAAGTGAAGAGCAGGAGAACCTCCTGGGAAGGATAGGAACAGAGGACAATCTGGAACTCGCTGCGCGCGCCACCGAGCTTGAGCGCGCGCTCGAACACAAGAAGGAAGACGTATTCAAACTCGCAAGCCAAAGCTTCAAGCTTCCCCGCGATGCCATGCACAGCCTTGCCTCCGCCTCACGAAGCGCCGGTGAGTTCAAGCAGTCACTTATAGAAGACCGCAAGGGAACGGCCAGCCAGCAGGGAAGAACCGTTCAGCACGAGATCGATCGCGCGGCGGCGTCTCTTCTTGAAGCATTTGCCATGTGCAGCGGCCAGCAGTGTTCATCAACCGGCGTTGAACAACTCATGCAGTCGCTTTCTGCAATGAGCTTGGCTCAGCTCTCAATCAATCAGCAGATGGGCGGGCTTCTGCCTTTACCGATCTCTTCCGAGAGTATGACCGCGGCCCAGCGTCAGGCACTGGGCGAGCTTCTGGCACAACAATCAGCCCTTCGTCAAAAGTTGGAGGAGATGCTGCAGGCAGCCGGCCAGGAACCAGGACTCTCAGGTATGATTGAAGGGATCATCGAAGAGATGAAGGCCCTGGAGGAGGACATGGGACGCTACGTCGGCGAACGCGAGCTCGTGGAGAGGGGAGAACACGTCTTCCGCCGCCTGCTTGACGCACGCAACGTTCTACGCAAGAAGAACGAAACCCGCGAACGGGAACGGGAGATAGGTACGGTCTGGGAGCAACTCGCCTCTCCCTCCTTGCCCGAAGACGCCGGGGAAAGACGACTGTACCTTAAGAAGGAACTTCTGCGCTTTTTGCAATCCGACTATCCCGAGGAGTACAAGCGTCTGGCACGAGCCTATCTCGAAGCGCTTCTGGAACAGGAATGAACGCGGTTTTAGGGTTGATTCTTTTACTGATACCGTCGGCATCGGATATACTTATTGGTCTTGAGAGGCAACTGGATGCAGGGTTCAACGAAGCAACCTACCGCCGCTACCTTTACTATTGCCGCCAGCAGGATCAAGGACAAAGATTGGCCGAACAGAGTAAAAGATGGCTTGAGGAATATCCTGACCGCGAGATGCTGCGCTTCGGCATCGGTGAGGGCTTGCTCATGGCCGGTGAGGAACGAAGAGGAATAGTTCAGTTCCGCGAGCTTTACGCGGACTCCCCGCAGTGGACAAACGAGATCATCTTCACCCTTAACGAGGTGGAAAACAAAGAGGTCACCTGGTTTATAGCCGAGGAGCGCAAACGTTTAGGGAATCCTACCCTTCACGCCAGGATAATGATCGAGTATTATCTTGAAAACGAAAATGAGCGAAAGGCGCTTTCTGAGCTTGCTACTGCAATCTCGGCAGGCGCTAACCCCGAGAACTTCAGGCGATCCATTGACGTGCTTTCAGAAAGACTCGGTAAGGATAAGGTTCTGCAGGGTGTTAAAGGCGCATCGGAGGAACTGCACTTCCAGCTTGCGCTTGAGCTTGAGGATCGCAAAGAGATTGAGCAAGTGATCAACTCGACCACCGACGAGCGAAAACTTACAATGATGGCTCACCTGTGCGAACGTGCAGGATACCTTAAAGAGGCTCTTTTGGCGTATGAACGTGCCGGCAGAAGGACGGATGCGGCACGAATGCTTGTTGCCTTGGGACGCGGCAAGGAAGCACAAGCGATCCTTGAGACCGATAACAGCCGAAAGGGTCGAGAACAACACGCACTTTTGCTTGCAGGATCAGCAGATACCTACAAGGACGCTATAGCCGAGTTTAAGGATTTACAGCGCAGGTACGGCTCACGCCCTGAATGGAGTTTGAGAATTGCGGCGCTGGAGTTTCTGCAGGGACACGAACGCAAGGCGTATGCAGCACTTGAGGGAGTTCCGTCAGACAGTGCGGTTTTATTCCTGAAAGGAATCATTCATGCAGCCAAGCTGGAGCTTGACTCGATTAAAGTTACAGTGGATCGTTGTATCCTTCGCTTCCCAGGCAACGCTTACGAGAACGATTTGATTCTCCTTTATAAAATCGCGCTCACGCAGTCGCAAGGATTAAGGCAGTATGCTTTGGCTCTTGCAGCCTACCACTGGGGTGATGCCGAAGATGCATACGACCGCTCGATCAGGCTTGCAGAGAAAAACAAAGAGCTTGCCGATGAAGCCCTGCTTCTTGCGGCAGAAAGTCTTACCTTGCTTGGTCGGTGGAAAGAAGCGGAGATAACATATCTTAAGGTCATTGAGAATCATCCGAAAAGCCCTTTGAACACGCGTGCCCAGTACGAAAGAGCAATGCTTCTTAAGGAGAAGCTCGATGACCCGTTAAGGGCTAAAGAGATACTCGAAGATCTGATCCTTCGAAACCCTACCTCGCTCTACGCCGACCTGGCAAGACAAGAGATGTAGGTCCCCAAACCTTATTCAACGAAACCTGCAATGGGCAGCTCTTACAACCCGCCTGATATCCAAACTATAGACGGGATTGACACAGGCCTTCTTGTCGGTAAACTCCAGAGATGGAAATATCACCGGCTGATGTCCGCAAAAAACAGTTCCGTTCCGCATTGCGTGGGGTCAATCCCAAGGAGGTTCGTGAGTTCCTCTACGAAGTTGCGATTGTGCTTGAGGGGCTTTATACCGAGAGAGAACTGTTTAAAAGCAAGGTCTCCGAACTTGAGGAACGGGCTACCGAGTTCCGTCAGATGGAGCAAGTGCTGACACAAACACTTGAAGAAGCCCACGAGACAGCTGAAAGACTGCGAAAAAGTGCCAAAGAGGATGCTGAACGAATCAAAGCACAGGCGAAAAAGGAAGCGGAAACAATCTTAAATCACGCCAAAGAAGAACTCGAAGGAATCAGAGCCACTATCCGCAGTCTCAACGGCCAGAAGCTTGCATTCCTTGAAGAGATGGAAACCACAATTAACAGTTATAGAAGGATACTTGAGAGGTTGAAGGATGACACGGTTACAGATGAAACAACAAATTGAAGAAAGCCTGAAGTTTATCCGTTCCACAACCGATATTGTCCCTAAAGGTGCAGTGGTTTTGGGCACCGGATTGCAGGATGCAATCGGAGAGTTAGATGAAGCCGTAACAATCCCTTACTCTCACATCCCCCACTTCCCCACCCCGACCGTGCCCTCGCACCCAGGCGAACTACTAATCGGTCGCCTGGGCAACTACCCGCTCGCCGTGATGCGCGGCAGGATGCATTTTTACGAAGGCTATCAAATGACCGAGATCACGTACCCTCTGCGTGTGCTGTACACCCTCGGGGTAAGAACCCTTGTCGTGACCAACGCAGCCGGAGCGCTCAACGTCAACTTCAAGGTTGGAGACATAGTAATCATATCCGATCACATTAACCTCATGGGAGCGAACCCCTTGCGCGGATTAATGAATGACGATATCGGATCACGATTCCCTGTAATGACTCAAACCTACGACCCGGGACTTATGGATATCTTCACCGCCGCATGTCTTAAGAAGAAGGTGCTTCCTCGTTCCGGGGTATACGTAGCTGTTGCCGGTCCCAGTCTTGAGACACCTGCCGAACTCCGATTCCTGCATACTATCGGAGGTGATCTGGTCGGGATGTCCACCGTTCCGGAGGCAATAGTCGCAGTCCAGCTTGGCGTTCGCGTTCTCGGCATCTCTGTTGTCTCCAACATAGCACTCTTTCTTCCCCAGCCTCTTCAGGGCGAGACTCTGGAAGAGATTACCTTCACGGCGACTCAGACCGCGAGTTCTCTGGCCCGTATATTTAAACACTTCTTCAAGGAACTGGCAAATGAAGGAACTTAAAAGACTCCTGCCCGCAGTACTGCTTTTGTTGCTTGCATGCGCCTCCGACGAGAAGCAGGCGCTGAACAGGGCCCGCGAGGCCTTGAATAACCGCGACTTCTCACGTGCGGTTGCAGAACTGGCGGCTCTGCGCAATAGTAAGGAGGAGCTGCCTTTGGAAGCGAGATACCTGCTTGGCCGTGCATATCTGGGGCTTAAGAATCTTGCGGAAGCCCAGATGCACTTCAAGGCACTGCTGTCTGAAGACACCACCTACCAGGACAGCGTCGCTTTGGCCTACAAACAAAGGGGGCTTGAATTGGGTAAGGTCGGGGAGCGCGAGCTGGCACTGGAGTGCTTCGAGGAGGCGATGCGAATATCTACTGCCATAGATATGAGCGATGCGTACGTCCTTATGGGTGAACTCTACTCAAAATACGGGGAACTCGGCCGCTCAGTCTACTACTATCGCAAGGCACTTACCACACTCTCCGACTCCACTACCCGCGCATTGACCTGGGAGAGGCTGATTCTTATCCTTGAGCGGCTTGGCGATCCAGGGGATGCGTTTATAGCCACTGAGGAGGCCATGCACGAACACCACTACTACCTTGAACCACGCTATTGCCAGAACGGTTACCGCTACACCCAGGACCTTCTGTACCGCGGCCAGATGGACAGCGCAGACCTGATCATCACAAGGGTTCTCGAAGTCCCACTCTCCCCTATGCTTCGGGATGATATCTACTTTCTCGCAGGTGAGATAAGACTCAAGAATGGAGATATTGAAGGTGCATGTGCCGCTTACCGTGAGGTGCTTAAACTCAGCGTGAATGCGTCCAGCGCCCTCATTCAACGAGCACGTGAACGACTTGCACTGCTTGGTGAGGAGGTTCAGTAATCCTCATGACTTCGAGTAGATCTATCAAATCACTTATACTGGTTATTGTTTTTCTTCCTGCCGCCGGATACGCAAAACTACCCAAGCCTGAGAAGCTCCAAGCAGACAGCGTGTTTCTGGCAGGTGAGGAGTTATATAGAGAAGGTAGATTCAGGAAAGCGGTCGCCTATCTTAACTATTTCGTCCTTAACTATCCGGTCAAGGCAAAAGTAGCGTTGGCCCAATACCACCTGGCGGACTCCTACTACAGGCTTAAGCGCTTCCAGGAGGCGTCGGTTGAGTATGAGTTCCTTTACAAACAGTTTCCCAACTCCCCCTTTGCAGAAGAAGCCCAGCTTAAAGCAGCACAGGCCACATTTGAGATATCCGAACCCTACTACCGCGAACAACACCTTACCCTGGACTCAAGGCGCATGGCCGAGGATTTCCTGGCGCGCTATCCCAACTCCGAGTTTTCTTCTCAGGCACGCGACCTGTTGGCTCGGATTGAAAACAAACTCGCGCGCAAGGAACTTGAGGCGGCTAAGCTCTACTTCAAGTTCAAGGAGTACGAAGCGGCCATAATGATGCTTGAATACACGGTAGGCACTTATCCTCTTGCCAGTAAGGTAAACGCCGAAATAAACTACTATCTCGCCCTCTCCAAAGCCAGATTCGGAGAAGAGGAAGAAGCCCAAGCCATACTTGAAGAGCTGCTTGAGAATCCCAAGTGGTCAAAAAAAGCTCAAAAAGCCCTGGATCGTCTGGCTAAAGATAAATAATGGGGCGCATTGGTGTATTCGGGGGCCGCTTCGATCCACCTCACCTTGCTCACCTCATACATGCAAGACTTGTGTTTGAGATGTTTGAACTTGATAAGATTCTATTCATACCCGCCGCAAGTCCGCCTCACAAGGAAGTATATGCATCATTCACCGATCGAGTTCAGATGCTCGGGTTGGCAATCGAAGGAAACGCTTCTTTTGAGGTCTCCGAGATCGAATGGAAAGAAGGCATCTCCTACACCGTCGACACATTGAGAAGATTGAAAGCGCTTTTTGCCCCAACCCAACTCTTTTTAATCCTCGGCCGGGACGAGTACGAGTGCCTGAACACATGGCATGAACCGGAACGTATCATCGAGATGGCTGAGCTTGTGGTTTTACCCAGAGGGATGAAGGAAGGCACAAGCTCGAAGCCCGGCATCCACTTCCCGGATCTGCCACTTCTGGATATATCTTCATCCGACATTCGGAAACGCGTGGCAAACGGAAAACCTATCCGCAACTGGGTGCCGCAAAATGTGGAGATCTACATCAGGCAGCAAAACCTTTACAAGGAGGGTTTATGAGCGATTTATGGAAAGAGGTTACAACCTGGCTTTCGGAAGCTACCCGCTCTGCTATCAAGGAAACAGAGGACCTTGCGCGCCGTGGGCGCGTAAAGACGGAGCTCCTCGGGATCAATACCGCACTCAGCGACAAGTTCGCGGCTTTAGGCGGTGTGGTCTATGAGATAATCAAAAAACCCGGACGCGGCTCCATCAAGGCTAATGCCAGGGTTAAAAAGCTCGTGGCCGAGATAGCCAGGCTGGAAGCTCAACTGCGCACCAAAAAGACAACTACTGGAGCAGTCAAGAAAACGCAGGAAGCGAAGAAATCTGCAACCAAGACTTCCGGTAAGAAGCCTTCTTCGACAAAGAAGACAACCGCCAGGACTAAAGCAAAGCCGAAGAAAAAGTAGGATTGCCGCTAACACCCTCTGTTCACTCACAGGTCGAGGTGGTCATTTAACGTAGGTTGGATTAAGCTCCTACCCTAAGTTCCTGTAACAACTGACGAAATCAATAGAAGACCGACAAGAGAAGCAAGGTTGAAGGATTAATATGGCAGCTACAGACCCATACAGATCTATCCGCCCAGGCGTAAGAGCGGAATACCCTTGACGCATAATGGACATTCCTCCGGTTTGTAGACGGGAAAAACACAGCGCAGCGCCGACACGTAGGAGAAATCTGAAGGAGGATCAACCGCCCTGTCTACCAGGACGGCAACATGTACAACCTCACCGCCGCATTCCTGCACCGCAGCTATGGTTTTGCGCACCGACCCACCGGTGGTCATAACGTCATCTACTACCAGCACCCGTTCACCTTGAGAGACCCCGCGACCTCGACGTATTACAAATCCTTCATCCGGGCCTTTTTCCGCATAACTGGCAGGTATTCCTAGCTGGCCGGCCAACTCGTAGGCCACGATCATCCCGCCCAGGGAAGGTCCTACCACCCGATCGAATGATCCTTCAAGTTTAGTTAGAAGTACTTTAACGAACTCGGAGAGTATCTCAGGACGTTCCAAAAGATGAAACTTCTCCACGTACACGCCGGAGTGCAATCCGGACCTCAATAGAAAGTGACCTTCCTTTACAGCACCGCAACCTTTGGCAAGCATTAAAAGGTCAGCCGGACTCACCCTTAAGCTCCCTTTTATATCGCTCGATCACCGCAACCGGATCGTCCGCGTGGACTATCGGGCGGCCTACCACGATGAAGTCCGCACCTGCCGCAGCAGCACCAGCCGGGGTATTGACACGCATCTGATCACCGGCATCCTCATCCGGCAGCCTTATCCCAGGTGATACGACAACGAAATCATCACCGCATACATCCTTGATCTTTTTGATCTCCTGAGCCGAGGCGACCACCCCGGAAAGCCCGGCGCTCTTGGCAAGCTGGGCCAGAAGAAGAACGTGTTCGTCCAGACTGTTGGACGGTGAACCGAAGAGATCCCTGAATGCCGCCTCGTCGATCGAGGTAAGGACAGTGACACCGAGGATAAGCGGTACACCCTTGTGAAAACTCCAGGTCTCCTTTACGACCGCCTCCATCATCGCAAAGCCTCCCATTGCGTGCACGTTGAACATATCCACCCCAAGCTCAATGCAACAGGTGGTAGCACGCGCTACGGTGGATGGGATGTCGTGAAATTTCAAATCAAGAAAAACCTTCTTCCCGGCGTCCTTAATGAGCTTTAGGGCATCAGGACCTGTTTTGGTGTAAAGGCCGAAATCAATCTTGTACCAATTAAGGTGCCCGGAGGTCTTCTTAACGAACGCGGCAAGCTCCGCCAGGGACGGCAGGTTAGCCGCAACAATCAACTCGGTCATCTCTCCTCCAATTGACCGATAATCCCTGCAGGAGAGGAGATTCCCTCCTGCTCGAAGTAGCGCTTCAACTCCTCAAGGATACGCAGGCCAGCTTCGGGGTCAACCAGATTGATACTGCCCAACTGAACCAGACTTGCCCCTGCCAGAAGGTACTCGATCACATCGGTGCCTGAGGTAACTCCTCCGGATGCGATCACAGGTATATTTATCTGTCGAGACACCTCTTTAACGATGTAGAGAACGTATGGTTTTATAGCAGGGCCGGAAAGCCCGCCCGAGCCGGCGCCCAGGAATGGCTTCCTTCCTTTGATGTCGATAACGAGTGCGTTCAGGGTGTTAATGAGAACCAAAGCGTCTGCTCCGGCATCGGCTGCCGCTTTTGAGGTCCCGCGCACGTCGCAGAAGTTAGAGGTGAGCTTGGCCCATACGGGCTTGGTGGTAAGGGAGCGCGCAAGAGAAGTGACCTCTCTTACCCGATCAACCGATTGACCTAATGCGACGCCGCCTTCCTTGACGTTGGGGCAGGAAAGGTTAAGCTCGAAACCTGCGATCTTCTCCTCATCACTTAAGGATTCAATCAGGATACGAAAATCATCGAGGTCCACCCCGGCCAGATTAACGTAAAGGGGTGTTGAGATGTGAATCAAGGGGAGGGTTTCTTCCTTGAAACGCTTCAGCCCGACGTTCTCAAGCCCCACCGAGTTGATGACCGTTTCTCTACTATCCCAGATACGTGGCTGCGGATTGCCAACACACTCCTGGGCGGTGATCCCCTTAGTAACGAATGCACCCATACGATCTATAACATGGGTGTGGGTGAGGCCGTATCCAAACGTACCTGATGCAAGAACCAGGGGATTACGGAAACGTGCCTTACCGAGGCAGACCTCCAGGCTCACAGCTCGATCTCCTCAAGGTTAAACACAGGTCCTTCGGTACAGACCCTATGGTAGCGGCCGTCTCGGCCAAGAACCCCACACCCCATACATAAACCTGTTCCGCAGCCCATGCGGGATTCAAGGAACGCGTATAAAGGCTTTCCGAGATCGAGGCGTTTAAGCGCTGCAAACATCGGCTCCGGTCCGCAGGCGTAGAATATCTGGATGTCGTTAATTGCTGGAAGCGCAGGCAGTATATCGGTCAGAAGGCCCTTGTGGCCGCACGAGCCGTCGTCTGTGGCAAGTATCACCTTACGGCAGAGGGAACCGAACTCTTCGGTAAGGATAAGCTCTTCCTTGGTTCCTGCTGCAAGCAAGGCATCAACCTCTACTCTTTGCTCATTAAGCTTTCGAGCCAAATAAAGAAGCGGCGCTGCTCCAATCCCACCGGCCAGAAGCATGACCGGTCCTTCAGAAGGCATAGCTACCCCTTGCCCTAATGGTCCTGCAAGATTAAGTTTTGAGCCTTCAGTGAGTTGAGAGAGCCAGGCCGTACCTTTTCCGACGACTCGCAGAACGAATCGTAACCGCATAGCGTCCCGATCAGCCACGGAAAACGCCCTTCTTAAAAACCTCGCACCTGTAAGAAACTCGAAGAACTGGCCCGGCTCGACATCCCCAAGGTCTTCAAACTCAACCTGAAGTGAGTAAAGCCTTAGGCCAAGCCTATGGTTCTCAAGTAGAGTCGCCTGATGCCTCTTCATCGCCAAGAAGGTTGCGGGCGTCCTTTGCCTCTTTACTTTCCGGATAAAGCTCAAGCAGGCGCTCGAACACCTCATGCCAGAGTGTATCGCCCAGCCGGTACCTCTTCATCCAGACAATCCCGTAAAGCGCTTTGGGAGCGTACTCGCTTTCAGGATAGCCCTCCACAACCTTGGCATACTCCTCCACAGCGCGCCCCAGATCGCCAAAGCTCAGAAAATACGTCTCTGCAAGTTTGAATTGTTCCTTTGCAGGATCAACGTTCGTGGTATCCGTGGAATCCGGTTCCAGCAGGCGAGCTTCCAGAAGTGACTTCTTGAACTCAGCGAGTGAGGCATAATCAGAGCGCCTCTCACGGGTTGTTATTGTATCGTAGTAAACGAGGGCAAGATCGTATCTTTGCTGAATTTCATAGAGATTTGCCAGTATAAAGAACGCCTCGGCCCTGGAGTTGCCGGAAGGAATCTGGGCAAGAAGTTTTTCTGCCTGACTGCTGTCTCCTTCAGCTAATTCGATCTTGGCCGTCAAAAGATCGCTTCTCTCGTCGATATCCCTGTACTGGCCCTTGACTTTCCGCAAGGTTCGACGTGCCGCAACGTAATCTTCCTCGAGATAGTGAAGCTCAGCCAAGGTTAGAAAGCGTCCGAAGTTCTCCTTTGACGTCCCGGCACGCTTAAGATAGCGTTCATAGGTCTTGATAGCCGAAAGGGTATCCCCGCCTGCAAGCTCTATCTCGGCAAGGTGAAGTCGCGCATCACTGGCAAGATCACCTTGCGGGTAACTATCGAGGAACCCCTTAAATGCGCTACGCGCTCCATCCCAATCCTCTTCCTCCTTAAAGGCCAAAGCCCACCTGAAACGAGCGCCGCGCCCGAAACGTTTTGAATCAAACATTCTCTGAAGAGCCAGGCGCCCCTCGGAGTACTGTTTAAGCCCTATAAGCGTCAAAGCGTAATGGTAACGGGCTTCCTCAGTAAAGGGACTATCGGAGAAATGTTCAAGGAACCCCTCAAACTGGCTGCGAGCCTTCTCGTAATTCTCCATCCAGTAATAGTTCATCGCAATGAGAAAAAAGGCATCGTCTATCCAGCGCGAATCCGGATAATCACGTGCTACAATCACCGTCTTCTCAAGCGATTTCTTGAACTGGGCTTTACCAGTGCCTTTTTTTGACTCCTCATCTTTCAACCCTTCCTTGTAATAACGCTGGGCGTTGTAGAACGTGTTAAAGTAAGCGCATCCTGAGAATAGTACCAAGATGATTAAGGGAAGAATCCTACGTAATCCTGAACGTATCATTATGGTAATGAAGGATTATCGAGTAAAGCCTCAGGTCCCGACGCCACAACAGGCCGAGAAACCAACCACCCCCAACAGAGAAATAATTCACAGGAAAACCCGCTCATGTCTCACGGAACTGTCTGAGGAAGCGAAGATCGTTGGAGTAGAAGTGGCGGATATCATCGATACGGTAATGTATCATCGCGATCCGTTCTACCCCCATACCGAAGGCAAAACCGGTAACCTTATCTGGATCGTAGCCTACATTGCGTAAGACCTGTGGATGAACCATACCGCAGCCAAGTATCTCAACCCAGCCGGTATGAGCACAGACCTTACATCCTGCACCGCCACAGATGACGCAGGAGATGGAAAGCTCGGCCGAAGGTTCGGTAAAGGGGAAGTAGGAGGGCGAGAACCGAACCCCGATATCCGAACCGAACATCTCCTGCGAGAAGACCTCAAGGGTACCCTTGAGGTCTGCAAAACTCACACCCTCATCCACATAGAGCCCCTCCACCTGGTAGAAAACAGGTGAGTGCGAGGAATCAAACGCATCGCGCCTGTAAACCCGACCCGGTGCGATTACCCTGACCGGAGGAGGCATATTCTCCATCACGCGAATCTGCACAGGGGATGTGTGAGAACGCAGAAGCAGGCCGCCGGGGAGATAGAAGTTTCCGAACATCTCGCCGCGAGCCGGATGACCCTTGGGGATATTGAGGGCCTCGAAGTTATACCAGTCGGTTTCTATCTCGGGACCGAGTATCTCCTCAAAACCCATACCTGCGAAGATCTCTACGATCCGATCGGTCACAAGGGTAATGGGATGCCTATACCCAACGAAACGCTTGCGCCCCGGCAGAGTGAGGTCTATTGCCTCGTTCGCCGATCCGGTCTCCAGTTGGGTTCGACGTTTCTGTAACGCCTCAACCAACTCATCCTTCAATGCGTTGGCCGCCTGACCCACGCTGCGGCGTTCCTCCTCGGATAAGCCTTTAAGCGAACGCAGCACCAAGGTAAGTTCCCCTGCCTTACGTCCCATATAGCGAACCCTTAACCTCTCCAGTTCAGCAGGGGTTTTTGCCGCGGCTATCTCGGCAAGGGTCTGCTTTTTAAGAAGAGCTAGCCTTTCCTGCATCAAGACCTTCCTTCACCTTCCCGACGAGAGCACCGAAATCCTCCGGGTTCTCAACTGCAAGCTGAGCAAGGACCTTACGTGAGAGCTCGATTCTATCTTGCCTCAGGCCGTAGATGAAACGGCTGTAGTTAAGGCCCAATGGCCTTAAGGCTGCGTTGATACGGATATTCCAAAGCGCACGCATCTGGCGCTTCTTGCGTCTGCGATCACGATAGCTCGTATCCCAGGCCTTCTGAACCGCGTTGCGTATGCTGCGGGTCAGGCGATGCTTACCACCCCAATAGCCTCGTGAATAGCTACGCCACTTCTTAATGCGAGCATGGCCCGCAGGTCCGCCTTTCGCTCGTGGCATTCCTTCTCCTTCTTCCTAAATCTTTTTCACTTACTCCGCCCTACATTGGGCAGAAGCCTTTTCATACGTCTCTCGTTCCTACCCTCGATGATAGTGGATTGGCGCAGCTTTCGTTTGCGAGATTTGCTCTTTGACTCCAGCAAGTGGCTGTGCCCTGACTTGTAACGTTTCAACTTACCCCTGCCGGTCACCTTCACACGCTTAACCAATGAGCGTTTTGTCTTCATCTTCGGCATCCTATCTCTCCTTAATAATCTCGGCTTTCTTCAGCTTTTCCCTTCTTCACTCACGGCGATGAGTTTCTTTTCAGGACTGCTCTTCTCGCTCTCAGCAGGCTTCTTTTCCTTGACGCCTCGTTTACCCACGCCCTTAAGCGGAACGAACATGGCTTGCCAGGAAAACCTGGTGGTTCCCTCAAGGAACGGTTTCCCTTCAAGCATAGCGATGTCTGAGAGACTTTCCTGGATGCGTTCTATCATCTCCAGGCCGCGGTCCTTGTGAACCACCTCTCGTCCTCGCAGTCTGACTGTTACCTTAACGCGATCCTTGGCCTCGAGGAACTCACTCATCTTGCGTATTTTGGTATCGAAGTCATGCCCGCTTATCTTTAACGTGAGCCGCATCTGCCGTACTGACACGGTATGTTGATGCTTTTTAGCCGCCTGTTGCTTGGCCTTCTCCTCGTAGAGGAACTTTCCATAATCAAGTATCCGGCAAACAGGGGGATCGGCGTCGGAAGCAATCTCTACCAGATCATACCCCTGAGCAGAAGCCATCCGCATCGCTTCCTTAATGGGAAGGATACCAATCATCTTCTTATCTATGCCGATTACTCGTACGTAGTTGGCTCTAATTTCGTAATTTATGCGGTGACGACGTCTTGGTTTGGGCGGCGGCCCGGTAAAGCGTCTTCTAATCTATCACCTCCGTTGTTTGATTTCCTTCTTGAGGCGTTTAATCGCTTCGGACAGCGAAAACGCTCCCAGATCACCCTCACCGTGCCTTCGCATGGTAAGGGTATCTTCTTTAGCCTCTCGTGCGCCAAGCACGATCATGTAGGGAACCTTCTCGGTCTCGAACTTACGTATCTTTGCACCTATCTTTTCAGCTGAAAAATCGGTTACCGTTCTGATCCCTTCATCTATAAGCTCGGCTGCCACCTCGGATGCGTATTCCGCAGCTGCATCTGTAACCGTGAGAACGGCTACCTGATACGGAGCGAGCCAGAGGGGAAAGTTCCCTTTGTAAAACTCTATCAAACCTCCCACGAAACGCTCCATGGCACCCAGTATCGCGCGATGGATCACCCTGACCTCGTGTTCTTGACCGTCTTCTCCCACATAGACCAATCCGAAGCGCTCTGGCAGGTTGAAATCGAACTGGATGGTCGATCCCTGCCATGGACGTCCCAGGGCATCTACGAGCTTTATATCGATCTTCGGCCCGTAGAACACAGCCTCACCAGGCATTCTCTTGTATGGAACCTCATTGTCCTTAAGCACCTTCTCAAGAATTCCCTGCGCTTCTTCCCACTTTTCGGGTGTGCCTGCGTACTTTCCCGGCTTCCCAGGTTCCCAGAGCGATAGCTCGACCTTGATATCCTTGTACCCGAACGCCCTGATCATATACAGGCAAAAGTCAAGGACACCGGCGATCTCATCCGAAGCTTGCTCGGGCGTACAGAAGATGTGACCGTCGTCGATGGTGAAACCTCGCACGCGAAGCATACCGTGCAAAACGCCTGAACGCTCGTTGCGGTATACGGTGCCGAGCTCGGCATACCTTATGGGAAGCTCACGGTAGCTGTGCCTGGTAGCCTGATAAAGCATCATGTGAGCCGGACAGTTCATCGGCTTGATGGCGTACTCCTGGTCCTCGATAGTGGTAAAGAACATGTTTTTCTTGTAGTAATCATAGTGTCCTGAGATCTTCCAGAGCTCGGCACGGGCGATGTGAGGGGTGGATACCAGCTGGTAACCACGTTTGATGTGTTCAGCGGTCCAGAAGTCCTCGATAACACGACGGATAATGGCACCCTTGGGCTTCCACAGGATCAGCCCGGGCCCCACCTCTTCAAATATCTCGTAAAGACCAAGCTGACGACCAAGCACGCGGTGATCTGAGGCCTTGGCCTCCTCAAGACGAGCAAGATAGGCATTCAGTTCTTCCTGGGTTGGAAACGATATACCGTAGATGCGCTGAAGCATCTGTTTTGTCTCATCCCCACGCCAGTAAGCGCCCGCGACTGAAAGGAGCTTGAACGCTCCAATCTTGGAGGTATCGTCCAGATGCGGGCCCCGGCATAGATCAAGGAAATCACCCTGCTCGTAGAGGCTCACCTCCTCGTCGGCAATCTCTGAAAGCAGCTCAAGCTTGAGGTCTTCACCCACGAATTGGTAGTAGTGCTCAAGCTTTGCCTTTGGGAATAAACGACGCCGGATAGGCAAATCTTGTGCGGCAAGTTTGCGCATCTCCTTCTCGATCCTGCGAAGATCCTGCTCGGTAAATGGGTGATCCACCTGGAAGTCGTAGTAGAATCCCTCTTCGATCGGAGGACCAATAGCAAGCTTAGCACTAGGAAAGAGCCGTTTGACGGCGTGCGCCAGAAGATGCGAGGAGGAGTGCCAGAAGACCTTGCGTCCTTCCTCGTCGGAGAACGTAAGCCAGCGAATTTCGGCATCTTCCTTAAGTGATGTGGCAAGATCCACCGGCCTGCCGTTCACCACGGCGGCAAATGCCCCATCGGGGGCCAGATCGCGAAGACGAACACCGTCTTCAACGTCACGAGCAACACCATCAAGCGTTACTTTAACCATTATCGTAAGTTTACACGATCTAGGGCTTGTGTCAAGCCAATTAAGTCCTTGAAGCTAAAGAGGATGCCTTCAAAATGAGAGTGGAAGTTATGGCTTGCAATGGGATCCAACGCCCTCTACTTTGGCATTGAACTCATTGCGGTTTATCACTTCCTCTCGCCCCGCCCCTGCCTGAGCGTGGACTTCTACAATAACCGATACGGCTACGTAGGTTGCGGATGCGGATACGTATTGTATTCAAATGACTTTGGCGTGAGTTGGTATGCCTTGGGTGACACTCTGCTTCCAAAGAAGCCGCCCTGGGACAGCGTGGGTTTTCACATAGGCTCCATCCCCCGCGGCCGCCATGTAAGGGAAGGCTACTACAACCACTTCGGCGACTGGTACTGGGACATAAAAGCACCCATAGGGCTTGACAAAAGGAATAAATGTATCATAATAATACAGGAAGAGGTGAAATGATCCATATAGGTTTAACAATTTTCCTTTGGCTTACGTCTGGCCCTGCGGCCATCGGCCACGACATAGAGGTGGTGTGGCAGAAGGGGTATACAAGTAGCGACTCAGCATTTGGACGCAGTCTTAGTGCAGGGGATGTAGATGGAGACGGTTATCTTGACATAGCCGCTTCGTTTGGCATCTACGACAGACCGAATTCGGGATGGCTGGGTGGTGTGTATATATTTTCAAGTAATCCCTTAGATACCTTTGTGGACATAACTATCTGGACGCACCAACAGGTTGGAGGAAGCCCTCACATCGTGGTAATGGACATTAACGGAGACGGCGTGGATGATTTGATGGCAGGAACCGGGGGGTTGGGCAAGGTTGTGATCTACTTCGGTCCTCTTGTAGATAGCCAGGAGGTGGACGCCTGGATGACAGCCGAAGACCTGCCTACTATGGATTTTGGATGTTCCTTGGCCAATGCGGGAGATGTGAATACAGACGGGTGGGAAGACCTCATCGTAGGGTCTTACACCAGCCGGTATGGAACGGTGCATGGTGCAGCTTACATTTACTTTGGTGGGCCTGGGTTTGGGACTGGTGAGCACGACCCTGACGTGATCATTGCTGGTCATGGAGGGGGTTTTGGCTGGCAAGTGGGCGGCGGCGGCGACTTCAACGCAGACGGCTTTGACGACGTGATCGTGGGGGCTCCTCAAGGCGGGGTGTATATCTATTTCGGCGGCAACCCGATGGACACGGTGGAGGACGTGACCTTTAGCGACGAAGAGGCTCCCTTTCTGGCATTTGACCCTATTGATCTTTTATCGAAGGAAAACGGTGCTCATGCGGTGTTTGGTTCAGAACTCTGGCCGGGTGAAGGTGCAACAAGACCCGGCAAAGCGTACGTTTTATTCGGAGGCGAAGACTACGATAACATCCCTGACGTAGAGATCATTGGGCAAACCGATTCTTCCTATCTTACTTCTGGAGGAACAGTCAGCACAGGTGATGCGGATCACGACGGTCGTGATGACTTCACCCTTGGCGCTCCTGTTGAGTATCGACAGGTTGAAGACGAGTGGTGGCGGGGCGCAACTTATTTCTACCGGGGCGGTAACGTAATAGATGAAGTGTTTGACGGCTGGCTGGAAGGAGAAGGGAAGGAAGAGGAGCCTGGCTGGATGTTAGCCCCTGCAGGCGATTTTGACGGGGATGGACGCAGTGAGTTCCTGGCCTCAAGCTATGCGGCTTATCCTATCACAAGGGTTTGGCTGTGCAAGTTCACGGGTGTAGGGATAGAGGAAAGAAAGGAGGAAAATACAAGATTGAGGTTAGAGCTTTCAGCTACCGTAACGCAGGATGCGGTGCGGTTCTATTATGATAAACCCTTAACCAAGGAGGCAAGCTTAACAATCTATGACGTAAGCGGCGCTCTGGTGCGCCGTTGGATAAACCTAACAGAGTCCAGCGTGGAGTGGGACTTGAGGGACGATCAAGGAAGACGAGTCCCATCAGGTGTCTACACTGCGCGTCTGGACATCAAAGACGGCGGCGCAACTGCCCGTAACACCCGAAAGGTAGTCGTGCTGCGATGAGACAAAAACCGTGCTATGCGGGCAGATGAGCTAAAGACCCTCACCTCTAACTCCTCTCCCAGAGGGAGAGGAGAACCATCTGCTCCCTCTCCCCTTGGGAGAGGGTTGGGGTGAGGGAATAAAGCCTGCAGGCAACAAAACCGGAAAGGAGTAAGAGATGAAACGCAGATCATATGCTGCAATAGCAGCGCTCCTCGTGCTTGCATTTGCAAGTACTATCCAAGCCCAATCCCATCCAGGTTCCTACTACTACATTAAGCTACTAGACTCGGTATCGGTCGATAAAGGAGACTGGAACGCAGTGTGCAAGGTAAAAACCGATCCTAATACTATCTGGATAGTAGGCGACAGCGGCAAGGTGCGCCGCTATCAGGTAGAGATAGACGACTACGACAGACCGCGACTGGATACCCTGAATGCCCTGAGTTTTAGCTTAGGGCCTCAATACACCCTGTCCGACGTTTGCTTCCCCAGTCAGCAGTACGGCTACATCGTAGGCTACACCGATACGTGTTATAGTGTCAACGTTACCGGCCCCTCTGTCCCTGGCAGGGGCAAGATATGGTACACCCACAACGGCGGGGCCAGCACTGGTGATTGGCATATGGTGGATTACCAGTATATGCCTCCGGAATTTCGACAGAAAGCCATCCCCTGCCTTAGCGTGGATTTCTATGACGATGAACACGGCTACGTTGGCTGCGGGTGCGGATACGTGCTGTACTCGGATAACCGTGGCGTAAGCTGGTATGCCTTGGGTAACACCCTGCTTCAGAAGAAGCCGCCTTGGGACAGCGTGGGTTTTCACATAGGCTCCATCCCCCGCGGCCGCCATGTAGGGGAAGGCTACTACAACCACTTCGGCGACTGGTACTGGGACATAAAAGCACCCAACGCCAGCAACGTCTATGTTGCCTCGGACAACAACGGCGTGTTCTTTGAAAGCACCGATAGCAGGACCTTTCTCCCGATCTCCGAAATATCCAGCAACTAAGTCTTTAACCCCCATCTAATAAACAACTTACATTCTTCATCGCTTTTCTTTACCCTCTGAAGGACATCAACTATCTTGTTTTTAAGTATGCAAAGCAGAGGAAAAGTTGATAGGTTTCATTGTCTGGCCCGATGAGGAAAAGCAGGTGTATCTGATTTTTTACGCAGCGCAAAACTTTACTGGGGCTTACTCCTGGTGGTGCGCCCTCTGCTGGAGCGGATACGCTCCAGGGTTTCGATCAATGCGGTAACCTCTTTTATGTCTTCCCTGGCGCGGGCTGCAAGATCGCTTGAAGGATCAAGCCGGATCACCTCCCTCCAGGCCGCAATTGCATCCTCGTAGTGCTGGGCCGCGTAGTAACGATTCGCCTGGGCCATAAGACGCTCCTGCTTCCTCCGAACGTCAGGCGAAACTACATGGGTAGTGGTATCCTGCTCCACAGGTTCAGCCTCGGTAAGATAGACCGTATCCACACGTCCGGGGAGGTTGCGATATACAACTATCTCTCTGGTTCTTTGAGTGCGTACGTTTCTCACGTATGCGATGCCGAACCGCCAGGTCTCCTCCATGAATCCCTTACGAACCCAGAGCCCGCCGCGGTCGTCCGCGTTGTCTAAAAGAAGGCCTGCCCCCCACTCCTCGGTTGTAACAACACTCTGTATCTTTATCCACTCAAATGGCTCGTAGGCCAGCCCGCCGCCTATTCGGAAATGGGGAGGTCCGATCTCGCCCGCCGCACCCACGAGAAAATCCAACCCTTCAACCTGTGGGATCGGGATCGGCACCGCCGCCCCCACCTGAGCAATAACGCTTAAGTGACCGGTATCCTGCGCGTTCCAGAGCTTCGGACCCAGAGATAGCCCCACGTACTCCCTCCACTGAAGCCCAAAACGCAAAGAAAAGGTTTGATCATGACCCAGGGTATCAAAGGAAGCGCTGAAGGCACCTCCCATTGCAAGTGGACGTGTCAGATGACCGGCACCGAGCGAGAAACCCCAGTCATGGATATTCTTGTGTACCGAGGCAGCCAGGGGCCAGTCCTGATACCTGTATGCCACCCCTGCGAGATTGTAACGGAACAAACCCTCTGCCGCCACACCGACCTGGAACGAATCCAGCCACGCCAGCCCTGAAGGATTATATTCGACGGCTAATACACCCTGCTCAAGCATCATCCCGGCATCCGAGGCCGATGCAGGGCCGGTTCCGAACCAGCCGTTTGGATAGCTAACCAGGAGGAGCGCTAGAAGGATACTCATCTTTCTAAGGCAAGGGCAGCCGAGCGGTTGCGACCGTTTTCTTTTGCCAGATAAAGGGCGCGGTCCGCGGTAGCTATCAGACGATCCAGACTCGTCTCTCCCCTCACGGTCGTTATACCAACTGATATGGCTACCGTAAGCCGGTTCTCACCCGCCCCCTCGATACGATCCAGGGAAATCGGTTCCGATCCCACGGCTTTGCGCACCCTCTCCGCGATAACCCACGCCGTCTCCTCGTCAGTCTCGGGCAGCATCACCGCAAACTCTTCGCCTCCGTAACGCCCTATAATATCTATACCCTCGCGGGTAGCGACCGACAGCCGGCGAGCTATGGAACGCAATACCACGTCACCTGCGGGATGGCCGTAGGTGTCATTGATTCGTTTGAAGTAATCTACGTCGCACATCAAAAACGAGAGGGGCCTTTCGTAGCGGATGGAGCGGCGCAGCTCGCCTGCCAGGAGTTCAAGGAAGTAACGCTTGACGTAAAGCCCGGTCAGGCCGTCCTCGGTGGCCATCTTGAAGAGCCGTTTTATCTCCACCAGCTTCTCCTGAATTTCATCGTAGGTACGCTGAAGGTTATGGGCCATCTTGTTAAAAACCTCACCCAAGAGACCCAACTCGTCCCGTGAACGCACCTTGACACGAGCGGCGAGGTTTCCTTTTGAAAGCTCAAGTGCGTGTTTCTTAAGCCTTGATACAGGCACCGTAAAGAACATGCTGAATAACAAGGATAAGAGCACGCTTACCCCCAGGATACCGCCGAGCATGGGTAAAACCGTCATTAAGGCGTCGCGGATCGCGCGGTCAAGAACACTGGGATCGATACGCACCTGCGCGAAGCCCAATGTATCGGGACCTATAAGCAGGGGCGAGGTAAACGTAAATCCGTCCGCTGGCTCGCCCAAGACTGAATGGATAGAGTCGGGATGTTGAAAAAGGGAGACCCTTTCTGGACCATCGTCATCCTCGATTTCTTCCCTGAGCCTTGTAGCATTAACCGCGTCAAGGCAGAGCACCGGGAATCCGTTCCAATCAAAAAAAACGGCCTCCATAACCCCAGGGCTTTCAACAGTCTCGCTTAAAGCGGCGCTCAGGACGCGCTCCTTCTCAAAGGACGATGAAGAACGCTTAAACAAGAGGGTCGAATCGGCAAGACGCAGATACTCGGACTCACGTGCTATAAGATTAAACGCTACCCTGTCAACACCGGCCAGCTGCTTGGCCAACAACTCACCCCTGCGCGCAAGTTCGCCACGAAGAACGTTTTGTTCATAACGGATGAGAAAGTAGCCAACTCCGGCAACGCTCAGGAGAACGAGAAGACTCACCACCAGAGGAAGCTTAATCTTTAGACTCACAAGGTGAATAATAGGGAAAGGGGCTTGCTTGTCAACGTAGCCGATGACAAAGGACGATCAGGGATTACTCAATACTTAACCCCGCTTAAATTCACAGCTTATGGATCGGTTTTTATGCCTTTGACGAAACTGAGGTCAGCTTTTTTCTTTTTTACGCCTCTCCCATAAGCGTTCAAGCGCTTTCTCCAGGAAATCAAAACCCACAACCGCACTCAAAACAAGGGCTAAACCCAACCGCCAAAGGGCATCAAGAAGATCGCTAAGACAAATCATTCATCCTTCTCCGGCAGCGAGTAGTCCCTAGGCATATCCGGACCCTTTCTCTGATCAGGTGTGGGTTCTTTCGGCCTCTCGTAACCAAGGCTGGATTCAGAAGGAGGCTCTGGGACAGGAGGCGGTGGCGGTTGAGGCTCTTGTTTTTTAACCGGCTTGAAGTATTCGTCAAGGAAGTAGGGGGTTCCGGCCCTGGTCTCCGGCTTGGAAGGCTGCTTGTGTAGCTCAGGTTTAGGCTCTCTGGGTTTTGTGAATGATTCCCGAGGCACAAAATCCGCCGGAGGAAGCCTAGGCTCGACCCCAAGCGTGGCTGCGATTTTGGGGGAAAGAGGTTTTCCCGAGACTGTGTAGCCGGTATAGCGACCGAACTCATCCTTGGCAGGTTTGAATGGCGAACGACTCCGTGCGTCGCGCATCAGGAAAAGCGATGATACGACCATGACGGCGAGCAAGGGAAACAGCCACAACCAGGCAAGACGGTGATAGGGCCACATCGCGATCAGATCGTAAAGTCCGTGTAAGACCACAGCGATGGAAAACCCTGAGAGGATAAGAAACGGCTTCGCCCATTTACGTTTTGCGAACTTGGCCCTTCCGGCAAAGTAACCTATGAAAAGCCCCATCATCGCGTGAGCAGGCACAGCCGTAAGGGCCCTTATAAAGGCGGCAGGGACTCCTCCCATCAACACATACATCACATTCTCTATGGCTGCGAACCCTAAGGCAGCGGCAACCGCGTACATAATCCCGTCGTAAGGCTCGTTCATGTGCTTGCTCCAGTAAGCCGTGGCAAAGAACGCAACCGCTTTGAAAAACTCCTCGGTCAGTCCTATCTCTATGAACGTCATGAATGCAAGTTCGCCTGCGGTAAGTGCCGAGATGTCATACGATATATGCACCCATAAAATCTCAACTATTACAACCGGGATGGCCGCAACCACTCCCGCACCCAGTGTAAGAAGCAGGTATTTGAGTGGCTCCCGTTCATAACGATCCTTGACCCAGAAGAAAAACAAAAGCGCCACCACCGGCCCAAGCGCCAGCGCAAAGATGTTCATGGTTTCTCCTTAAACGATTCCAGATAGGCCTCTGCCGCCTTCACCTCGGCATGTTTCTTGTTTCCCGCCTCACCGGTGGCAACAAGTTCACCTTCAACAAACAGACCTATGCGGAAGCGTGGACAGTGGTCTTCTCCCTGCTTGGACAGAACCCGGTATTCGAACGGAACGGCTGAAAGTCGTATGTTCAATCTGGACTTGGCATCGAATGGAATCACCGAAAGATCAATGTGCGCTTTTACCTGGCTGGCAAAGAACCTGCGGCAGGCACGCAATCCCCGGTCAAGATAGAGCGCTCCAATAACAGCCTCAAAGGTACTCGCCAGTATGGAGGTCTTTTCCCTGCCGTCGTTCTCCTCGCTGCGCCCAAGACGAAGAGCATGGTCTAATCCAAGCTTGCGTGCAAGCTCGGCCATGAACGCGCCTGAGGAATAGCGGTTCTTCAGTTTGGATAGCATCCCTTCGTCTGCTTGATCCAAAGCCTCGTAGAAGTACTCGCGAAGGAGCAGTTCGTAGACCGCGTCACCCAGGAATTCCAGCCTCTCATACGATGTGCGGCGGTCTCCGGTCTGCTCATGGGCGTATGATGGATGGGTTAACGCACGTTCCAGAAGATCCTTACGGCGAAAGGAGACCTTGAGCCGTTTTTGAAGTTTTTTCACAATGCCGGGAGCCGGACTCGAACCGGCACGGAGTTTCCTCCGAGGGATTTTAAGTCCCTTGTGTCTGCCAATTTCACCATCCCGGCCTAAGGTTGATTTTAACGGGAGAATGTCACTGTGTCAATGTTAAATTCATCCACAGATTTCACGGATTTTGGGATTTCAATCTGCGATAATCGGCGATCCGAAAGAGAACGACTATCAGGAATTCTCATCTGCGGATAGTTTCCCCTCTGCGATCTTTTACCCTGAAGGACACAAATGTCCAAAGGACAAAAGAAGCCACTGGGTTAAGGTTCGAAAACCACCTTGATCCCTTCCCTGCGAATGAGGGTAGAGATGGCCTTGCGCCAATCGGGAAGGGCAAACCTATGAGTAACCAATCTCTCAATCCCTTCCATCTGTGGAAGCATGGAGACCGCCCTCGCGAACTCCTCGTCGGAGTAGATGTAGGTTCCCAGAAGCTTCACTTCACGGAACCAGTGTGGAGAGAAGTCGTGTTTCATCTCGCCTGGTGAACCTAAGAGCAAGAGCTTCCCTCCTTCCCTTGTCGCCCACGAGGCCTGTTGTAGACTGGTTTTGCTCCCGGCGGCGTCAATTACTGCATCAAAACCGCCACGCCAGCCCGGCGGTCCGATTACGGCTTTGTAGGACTTTGCCCCTACTTCACGGGCGGCTTCCCGGACATCGCAATGCACCCGGTCCGCCCCAAGCTCTATTGCCAGTTCGGCTTGTCTAGGGTAACGGGCACCGACATGTATCTCGCCTTTGTATCCCAGAACACGCATGAGTCTAACCGCAAGCAGTCCGATGGTACCTGCACCTATCACCAGCGTCTTGAAGTCGGTTGAGAAGTCAAGGTTACGAAATCCCCGCAGTACCACAGCCAAGGGTTCTGCAAGCACCGCCCGCCCATCGGGCACACCGTCCGGGACAGAATGTATCATATCAGGATGTGCTACGATCTCTTCTTCCCAACCGCCGGGTAGATCGCGGCAGAAACCTAACATGCCGGGCGCTATACTTCCATCGGAAGTATTCTGGCAGATACCTTCCTCGCCTCTTACGCACGCAGCACACAGTTCTAACCCCCGTTCTCTACAGGCGAGATTTGGGTTCACCACCACCCGCTTGCCGTCCGACTCGCCCAATATCTCATGACCAAGGACAGCCGGAAAGGAAAAGAAAGGCGACAATCGCGGCGAGTTCTTGCCGTATAGAAGGGCTAAATCCGATCCGCAAACCCCGCAAAGACGCACCTTAACCCGTTTCCAACCAGGGGGAGCACAAGGCTCCGCTATGTCAACCAGACGAAGAGGAAGCAGGAAGACCGGGTAGCGTTTACCCAGGGCTCTTGCCAGAAGATAGCGGGGAATAGATGGGCGGCAGCGAAGCGCCTTCATTCCATAGGGACGTGCTTGATGAGCTTCCCGTCGATGCGTTCCATGATGTGAGCAAGGCTTCGTCCGGTGATGGTCAGGCCGTGGTTCTTGAGGCCTACCACCGCGCTGGCCGGATCAGGGCTTTGGCGTACCTTCTCCGCAACCGCCCGGCCCAGCTGGTAGGTTCCGCAGGGATAATGGAACTGGGTGGTGGGCACCCCCTGCATCCAGGCGTGAACGTGAATGATGGCCCCTACCTCAGGGTGCTCTTTGTATATCAGCCAGTGTTCGATGGCATCTACAGAGACCCTGCGCGGTTCAACGTTCGGCGGCACCGAGAGAACGATGGCGTTCGCCGTCGAGTCGTAATCCTTAACCAGAAGGATATCACGACCGATCTCAGAGAGCTTCGACTTGTCCACCCCGGAGGCGCTCATCCAGAAACGGTGATGATCCTGCCGAACCGAAAGGTTCCCGTAGGAGAGTCCGCCGATCCCGTAAAGACGCTTGACATGGCGAAAATCCTCCGCTGAAAGGATCTTGTCAATAGGAAACGCGGCAGGCAAAAGGTCCCATTGGCCGAGCTTGCACCCTGCCTCGGAGAGTGAGCGGGTAAGTTCATCGCCCTGCCACAGCTCTGGCTCAAGGTCTTGCTCGAAACGGTTGTTAACCACGAGCACCGAGGATGCCATGGGGTGAATCCGCTCAAACAGACGCTCGTAGAACCTGTCACCTTCGGGTTCTATAAAGTGAGCTAAATCGAGGGTTAGGAAGTGTGCTTCTTTATTCGGGATGTAGACGAGAAGCATATTGGAAAGCCCGCGCACGAGATATGGGTACCACTCCTTAATAGGGTCCTGGGGCGACTGTGAGGCTTCAAGTATCGAAACCACGAAGGTTGCCTGCGCCTTGCGCCGGTAGGGCTTGACCTCATCGGCGGTAATGAAGTTCAAAACCAGCCGGGGTGAGATAGAATACCAACGGTAATGGTAATCGTGCGCTTCGAGGGTTTCCTTGAGCTTTAAGGCAAGATGTTCCAGGTTTGGGGTGTGGTCACCGTGAAAGCGGAACACCATCTTATCTTGTTTGTCCATATCGCATTATCCCCAGTCTGTTTGCATTGTCAAGGATATTCACCCCACGAGATCACTTCGTGTTCTCGCAGGGACCCCGAAATACATGTCTTTTGTGCTTCGCACAAAAGATCGCAGGGGGAACTAACCGCAGATTACGCAGATTGGATAGATGTCAATGCGAGCGAACGAAGTGAGCGCGGCGATCTATTCACGAAGGGAATGCTCCTTACCTTACCAGACGTAGGGGCCGGTTTTAAAACCGGCCCGCCAAATTTCAATGAATCGGGCCGACCTTAAGGTCGGCCCCTACGAATTCCAAATCACGTTATAATATTATCTTATTGGGCGTTGTCAAGTCTTCTTACTCCGTCATTGCGAGGAGTAGCGTCGCAGACGTTACGACGCGGCAATCTCATAGATGGCACAATGCGAGGATTATTACTAACCCCTCATCACCCACCTATCCGCATCTAGGGTGATCAAAGGTCGTCTCCAAGCAAGCACGGCTAGTATATGAGATTGCTCCCTTCGTTCGCCCTCCGGAACTCCGCAAGCGTCGTCCTCCGGAGCTTCGGGTGTCTCCGACACCCTCGTAATGACAATAAAGAAGTGCTTGCCCCGTCACCTTTACGTCCAACCCGGCATACATTCCTCGTGTCCAGTTTTCGGGTAACTTCTGACCAGTTTTTGACCAGCATAATTTCTTTGGCGTGTCCTACTTTTGTCCCCCTTTTGACCAGTTTTTGTCCACCTTTTGTCCACCTTTTGACCAACTTAAATTTTGCAGGCTTGTCCAGCTTTTGGGTATCTTTTGACCGGCTTTTGGGGAGTTTTTTGGGAGGCATCTGGTGACGTGTTGGGTTCAAATATGAAGGGAAAGATACGTCCCAAGGCTTGCCTTAAGCCCCAATCTGCGTAAACTTAAGGATGAAGAGACCCTTGCAGAAAGAGCCTTATTACATAACCACGCCTATCTACTACGTTAACGCCGAGCCGCACATCGGCCACACGTATACGACCATTCTGGCCGACACGCTCGCGCGCTTCTGGCGCCTTTACGGCTGTGACGTGTACTTTTTGACAGGCACCGACGAGCACGGCGACAAGATCATGCAAGCGGCAAAGAAAAAAGGCGTCGAGACCCAAGCCTACGTTGATCGCATCGCCGGGATGTTCCGCTCTACTTTTGAAGAGCTGGGCTTCACCTACAACCGCTTCATCCGGACGACTGACGCCGATCACATCAAGGTGGTGCAGGACATCCTGCAGAAGGTATACGATAAGGGCGACATCTACTTCGGTGAATACGGCGGCTACTACTGCGTAGGCTGCGAGAGATTTTATACGGAGAAGGAGATGGTGGACGGTCGCTGTCCTGATCATCAGACGCCTTTAGAGTACCGCTCGGAGAAGAATTACTTCTTCAAGATGAGTAAATATCAGAACTGGCTTATCAAACACATCAAGGAGAACCCTTCCTTCATCGAGCCGGAGCGCCACCGCAACAAGGTTGCCTCGTTCCTTCAAGACCCGCTGAGTGATCTGTGCATATCCAGACCAAAGGAGCGGCTGTCCTGGGGCATCCCGCTGCCGTTCGATGCCAATTACGTCACCTACGTGTGGTTCGATGCGCTCATAAATTACTTGACCGCAATCGGTTATCCTGACGGCCCGGACTTTCGCCGCTATTGGGGTAACTGTTACCATTTGATAGCCAAGGACATACTTGTTCCCCACGCCATCTACTGGCCTGCTATGCTCAAATCCATGGGGGCCGGGCCTTACAAGGGGCTGAGGGTGCACGGCTACTGGCAGGTGGACGAGGCGAAGATGTCGAAGTCGCTTGGAAACGTGGTTAGACCCTTGGATATGAAGCGCAAGTACGGGTTCGAGGCGTTCAGGTATTTCCTATTGAGGGAGATGAGCTTCGGGCTGGACTCTTCTTTCAGTGAGGAGCTCCTGGTGGAGCGGATAAACTCCGACCTGGCCAATGATTTCGGCAATCTGGTGTCGCGTGTCCTTGGTATGACCGAAAAGTATCAGGACGGAATCGTAAAGAAGATGGAAGGGTATGGAGGCAAGCTACCGGATGTGGCAGCCGACATTGCCGAGGAGCTGCCAAAGCTTATGGAGGGTTTCCGGTTACGAAAGGCTATCTTAAAGATATGGGAGCTTGTTACAGCTTCAAATGCGTTCGTGGAGGAGTCCGCACCGTGGGTGCTCGACAAGGAAGGCAAGAAAGACGAGCTGGCCGGTGTGCTTTACGCGTTGCTGGAGAGTTTAAGGTTGCTTTCGGTCTTCCTTGCCCCGTTCATGCCTGAGACGTGCGAGAAGTTGCGTGCCAAGCTGGGTCTTGATGCTCTGGATAATACCATCCACTACAAGGAGCTGGTCAAGTGGGGAAGGCTGAAGGACGGTACGAAGGTTACCAAGGGTGAGGCACTCTTCCCCCGTATCGAGGCATCCTTAGAGGATTGACAAGCCCCTCTTTATTCAGTAGAATTATAGTCTAACGTTAAAGGAGAAGAATGCCTGTAACGAAAAGCGTATTGAAGAACGTGCGGCAGAACGCCAAGAGGCGAGCGGTAAACAAGACGCGCAAGTCTCGTCTTAAGACCGAGATCGCGAAGTTTACTGCAGCGGCCAAGAAGGATAAGGCAAAGCTTTATCCTGCGGTGCAGGCCATGATAGATAAAACCGCCCGCGAAGGCGTAATTCACCGCAACAAGGCCTCAAGACTTAAGTCAAAACTGGCAAGCCAGATAAAGTAGGCTTCCCCATCCATGTCTTGGGGGCGTGGGGAAAAAGAGATTGGCCGGGGTCACAGACCCCGGCCTCTTGTATTGTCAGAGTGACTTAGGATCGGTATTTGGGCCGGGCGAACACCATACGTCCCGCCGGGGTGTTCACCACTCCTTTGATTACAACCTCCAGGTAGCGGTTGATGTGCTCTGCGCCCTCCTCAACAACAACCTTTATCCCGTTGTAGAAGTAACCAACCCCCTCATCCTGTCCCTTTCCCTTCTTCACGATCCGCACCACGGTTTCGTCCCCAGGCTTGAAATGCGGCACGAAACGCTCGAATAGTGCGTCTATGTCAACCACCCGCATCCCTTTCCGGCGCAGCTTCTCAGCGTTGAGTTCCTTTGAGAGCTTGAGGAGCACCGCCTTCTTAGCCCGGGTTAAAGCAACTGCCTTCATGCTTGAATCCAGATCAGAAGCAAACTCGATCTTAACGTCAGGACACTTACTTAATCGCTCTATACCTGAGGCTGTTTCATCGTCCAGAGGAGAAACATAAACCTTCCCCCTTAAAAGCTGCATCTCGAATAAAGAAAACACACGTCCATCCACCAGTGCGTCTCGTTCGATTACGTATTTTTCTTTCCTTGCAAACATCGATCCTCCTTCACGAGTTTCGAATGTATTCGAGGGCCTCACGAATCGATCTTACCCCGATAGTCTGGATACCCTTAAAGTCGCCTGAATTGCGTTTCGGAATCAGAGCGGTGGTAAATCCCAGGCGCGCCGCCTCCTTGAGACGCAATTCGGCCTGGGCCACAGGCCGGACTTCTCCGCCAAGACCCGTCTCGCCGAAGATAACGAGATCGTTGGGAAGCTTGCGATCGGCAAGCGAGGAGGCTATAGCCAGCACTACCGCCAGGTCGCATGAGGGTTCCTCTATAAAGATACCGCCTACAACATTCAGGTAGGTGTCGAGGGAAAGAGCGGAGATGCCTCCTCTTCTGGCAAGTACGGCGAGAAGCATGGCAAATCGCTGGCGCGGGAAGCCGGTAGTGACCCTTTGGGGCGACGGGAAGGGTGTGGGAGCGGTAAGCCCCTGGACCTCGACCAAAAGAGGCCTTGTCCCTTCCATGACAACGGTCACAGCAGAACCCGGGGCGCGCTCTTCCTGGTCGGAAAGGAAGATAAACGATGGATTTTCGATATCCGCCAGGCCCTTGGCAGTCATCTCAAACAGTCCTATCTCGTTGGTTGAGCCGAATCGGTTCTTCACGGCCCTCAGGATGCGATACTGCTGAAACCTATCCCCCTCGAAGTAGAGCACCGTGTCTACGATGTGTTCCAGGGTTTTTGGCCCTGCCAGGGTCCCGAACTTTGTCACGTGACCTATGATTAACGTGGTCACGTCCTCCGATTTAGCCAACCTCTGGAATCGTGCCGCACTCTCACGCACCTGACCAACACTTCCTGCGGCCCCAGCAAGAGCAGCCGTAGTCATGGCCTGAATGGAATCAACTACAAGGAAGCCGGGTTTAAGCTCTTGAGTTCTTTCCTCAATCGCCTCGGCTTCAGTCTCTGCCAAAAGATACAGGTTGTTTGTGCCGATCTCCAGACGCCGGGCCCGGAGTTTGAGCTGTGAAAGCGACTCCTCACCCGAGGCGTAAAGTACACGACCTGTGGATGAAAGCTGGGAAACCAACTGCATGGCAAGGGTCGATTTTCCTATCCCCGGGTCTCCTCCCAGGAGTACAACCGATCCTGGAACAAAGCCTCCACCCAGAACCCTGTCCAGCTCAGGATGCGAGGTAGGGATGCGTGGCCTTGCCTCAAGCTCGACATCATCCAGCAGTACAGGTTGAGCTGCGGACTTGGCTGGCTTGCCAGCGCTTCGCTTTGTTGGCGCACGTTCCTCGGCAAAGGTGTTCCACTCGCCGCAGGACGGGCAGTGCCCGAGCCAGCGTGGGCTTTCATGCCCGCAGTTCTGGCAGACAAAGATCGACTCGCGTTTGCTCAAAATACCTTTACTTCTACGTTCAAGTAACGCTCAGGATGCTCTCTTATATCCTGAATCAAAACCTTCAGTTCCTCTGAGGCCTCTTTGAGGTTCACGTACACCGTATCATCCTCCATCAGCCTTCCCAAAGATCCTTCGCCGCGCTCAAGCCTCGTAAGGATAGAATCAAGACTCTGTGCGGCAGAGGCCAAATCGTCTATGGCTTCGCCCATCGCCTCACCGCGCTCGACCACAGGTTTGATACCACGTTTAGCCTCATCAAACAGATCAGTAATCCCCTCTTCAACAGCCGTCTGAATGCCCTCTATCTCCAGTTCGGAAAGCAGGGACTCTATCCGAATTAGCGTGCGTTGCAGGTGCTCCAGAGAGAAGTCATCTATATACATCCCTTTGAACACTATGTTCGTGTCCCTAGCCATGATGTCGGATTCACCTAAATCCACCTTAATATACTTCTCTCCAGTAAAGAGCGAACGGGTACGCATGGTAATGCGGGAGTCTATTGGGATATCGATGTCTTCTTCGATGTTCAGGGTAAGCATTATATCATTTTTGCCGATCTCTACATCCGTCACCTTTCCCTTTACGACTCCGGCCACGTCCACCGGATCGCTCATGCGCAGTCCACCTACATCCTTGAGGCACATCTTTACCTCGTAGGTTTTGCGTAACGACCAGTAATCCTTAAGCCAGCTGACACCGAAAAGTAGGATTAAGAGCCCGAAGAAAAGAAAGAGTCCTGCCGCTATCTCTTGACGGCGTTCATTATTCATAAAGTTCCTCCAATCGCGTGATACGACGCGGACGGCTCAAAGTATAGTTCTTTAGGAAGTAAATATCCTGTCCGGCGCGCCTGGCAAGTCCCATATCGTGAGTGACGATAAGGGATGTCACCTCCAGCTTTTCGCTGAGTTCAATAATGAGTTTTGTTATGCGCGTGATCATCGCAGGATCAAGGCCTGTGGTTGGCTCGTCGTAGAATATGTAACGAGGCTCAGCCGCAATCGCCCGCGCGATGGCCACAAGCTTCTTCATTCCACCTGAAAGCTGTGCCGGATACTTACGCCTCACCTTTCTCTCAAGCCCCACCATCTCAAGCTTCTCGTCAATGATCCGATTCTGTTCCTCCCAAGGAAGGTTTTTACTGTCAAGGGCTAAAGCGATATTGTCGGCCACTGAAAGGGAATCCAGAAGCGCCGATCCCTGGAACACATAGCCTATCTTCTGGCGTATGCGGGTAAGCTTCCTTTTGAAGCGAGGTTTTACCATGAGGGGGGTTATGTCCATTTCGTCTATGAAGATCTTCCCGGTATCAGGAACAAGCAACCCGAGTATGCACTTGAGGAAGACGGTCTTGCCTGATCCGGACTTGCCCAGTATGAACACCCTTCGACCGTCTTGCGCCTCAAAATCGATGCCCTCGAGCACCTTCTGCTGCGAGAAACACTTGGATAGCCCAGAGACCTTTATCATCTGAACATCCAGAACGCGACTATGAAATCGAGTATCATAATCAGGGCTGCGGAGGTGACAACGGAAGCGGTAACGGATTTACCAACACCTTCCGCGCCAAGCTCTGTCTGGAATCCGTAGTAGACCGAAATAGAACCCATAGCGAGTCCGAAGAAAGGGGTCTTAAGCAAGCCCCCAAGCACGTCGTTGAGAGTTGCATATCGTTTAAGACCAAATATGTATTGCGGTATTGGAACGTTGACGATCACCTTGGCCGAGACCGCGGCCGCGACAAGCGATATGAGATCGCTATAGATCACCAGTGCGGGCACCACAACAATGCTGGCAAGTATTATTGGCAAGGCGAGGTAGTGAACAGAGTTGATGCCCATGGTTTCCAAAGCATCTATCTGCTCGGTGACCCTCATTGTGCCGATACGGGCGGTGATGTTCGAACCAACCCTGGCCACTACCAAGAGCGCGATCACCAATGGTGCAATCTCTATAAGGATGGTGCGACCGCCTGTAGCGCCTACGTAAAATTTAGGCACCCCGGCTTCTAACTGATACGATACCATAAGTGCCGTGACCATCCCTAGGAATATCGAGGCGAAAGAGATTACCGGCAGTGAAAGGAGACCAAGGGTGTAAACCTGCTTAAGTACAAGTTTGGGCCGACGAAGAACGTAACCCATCCCACCGAAGGCACGCATGGTAAAAAGCACATACCGACCAAGCTGACGGACCACTAGAGGTCCTCCTCTGTCACTCTGTCTATCTCTTCGCCAAGCTCCTCTTCCACACGAGCGATGTAACTTTCGAAACGCATGATCGGTTTGCGGAAAACAAGATCCAACTCGCCCGTGGGACCGTTTCGTTGCTTTGCGATAATTATCTTCGCAGGACTGCCTGGATGCCCCTCCTCCAATTTAGGATTGTAGAACCCAGGTCTATGTATGAGTAGCACGAGATCAGCATCCTGCTCAATCGCTCCCGACTCTCTGAGGTCGGCGAGCTGGGGCCTTTTATCCTCGCGCATCTCAGGCCGACGTGAAAGCTGGGACAAGGCCACCACAGGAGCGTTGATCTCCTTGGCCAGGGCCTTGAGAGATCTGCTGATCTCGGTTATCTCCTGTTGCCGGTTGCGCTGGGCTGCAAAACCGGCTGAGGCATCCATAAGCTGCATGTAATCTACAATCACCATCCCCAGCTCGCCTTCGGCGTGAAGCCTGCGGGCCTTGGCCTTGAGTTCCAGGATGGAAAGCGAGGGCGTGTCGTCTATGTAGACAGGAAGCTCGTTAAGCACCCCCATTACGTTGGAGAGTCTGGCATAATCCTCCATGCTCAATCTACCCGAACGCAACTTGGAAAGACTAACCTCCGCCTCCGAGCAGATGATTCGCTCCACCACCATCTCGGTGGTCATCTCAAGGCTAAATAGACCAACCTTTGTCCCTTCACGCTTGGACGCCTCCACCGCTATGTTGAGGGCGAGCGAAGATTTGCCCATAGAAGGACGTCCGGCGATAACCACAAGCTCGCCCCGTTGCAAACCGGAGGTCATGCTGTCAAGGTCAACGAATCCTGTAGGGACCCCGGTGACGTGACGTCCCTCCTGCTTTGCACGGTCGATAGCGCGCATGGCAGGAACCAGGAGTTCCTTGAGCGCCACGAACCCGCCGCGCAGCTTGGATTCCTTGATCTCGAAGATCAGATTCTCGGCCTTATCCAGCATCTCGTCTACAGGTTGTCTGGAGTCATATGCATCCTGAACGATCCGGGTGGCAATACCTATAAGTCGGCGCTGAACCCACTTCTCATACACTATGCGGGCGTGCTCCTCGACATGCGCAGGCGCCACCACGTTCTCGGCAAGGGAGGAGAGATACCCCAGCCCGCCCGCATCGGAAAGCTTCTTTTGCCGCTTGAGCTCCTCGCTTACGGTTACGAGATCGGCAGTCTCGTTGCGCTCGAAGAGCCCCTGCACCGCCTCGGCTATAAGCCGGTTCTTGCGGTCGTAGAAACACTCGGAGCGAAGGGTCCCGAACGCCTTGTACATCGCCTCCTGGGAGATAAGCATCGCTGCCAAAACCGCCGCCTCAGCCTCCGCCGCGTGAGGCGGAACGCGCAACCCATCTCCTGCTGAGGGCTCAGCCATGGCTTTCCTTACTCTGCAGTAGTTCGACGATCACCTCAACCAGCCTTTCCGCCAGCTCTTCCTTGCTCGTACGTGGAACCTCGACTCTTTTACCATCAGCATAGATAATCACAGCCTGGGTTTTTTCACTACCTATGGCCTCAGCCGGATTGGCCACTATCGCGTCGAGATTCTTCTGACGGAGTTTTTCAACCGCTGCCTGCTCCCAATCCTCGCCGGTCTCAACCGAGAACCCGATACGAACGGTTGATGAATCTGCAAATGCGGACAGAATGTCTGGGGTTCTTATAAGGGATAGGGTAAGTTCTGTCTCCTTCAGCTTGTAATCGGCGCTCGCCTTCGGTGCGTAGTCTCCGACCGCTGCCGCCATGAGCAATACGTCTGTAGAGGGCATAAGGGATGTAAGCTGCGAAAGCATCTGGGCTACCGAGTTCACCCTGACGATCCGGATGCCACAGGGCAGTGGAACGCTCATCTCGCCTGCGAGGAGCGTCACCTCGGCTCCCACACGGGCGAAAGCCTGAGCGATCTGGACTCCCATCCTGCCGGATGAGCGGTTGGTAATGACCCTTACCGGATCGAGCTCCTCCTCTGTGTGACCACAGGTAACCACCACCCGTTTGCCTTTGAGCGCCGGATGCGCCCGCACCGCCCGCTCCGCGGCAAGCACTATCTCCTCGATCTCGGCCAATCTTCCCTTACCGACCATCCCGCAGGCAAGTTCGCCCTCGCCGGGTTCCACAAATCCTGCACCGCGCCCCTTGAGTGTAGCTATATTCTCACGGGTCGCCGGATTCTGCCACATGCCGGCGTTCATGGCCGGTGCAAACATGAGGAGCTTTGGATCTGCTGCCAGAAGAAGGCTTGAAAGCAGATCGTCGGCCAGACCATGAGCAGCCTTGGCGATGATGTCAGCGGTTGCAGGAGCTATGAGTACAAGACGGGTACCTTCAAGGAGTGAGATATGTGAAAGCGCTTCGCGCCGTGCCCACAGGTCATCGTAAACCCCTTCGGTGGTCAGCGACTCAAAGGTAACCCGGCCGATGAAGCGCTGTGCCGCTTCTGTGAGTACCACCGGGACCCGGAAACTCCTCCCCCTCAAAGCCCGCAGCACCAAAGGGGCTTTGTACGCGGCTATTGACCCGGTTACTCCAAGGAGAACTCTTTCGTTCATTCTTGCTTCTCTTCAGCCTCTCCACGCAGGGTGCGTGCCAGCCCCAAGCTATAGGGGTTTTCTACCACATCAATCCGTCCCTCTGCCACCTCCTCGATCAGGCGGCGTGCTTCCCTTGAGGCCATCGCCAGGAAGCGATACTTGTTTTCATAACGTTCCCAGATCTTCTCAAGAGAGATTTCTTGCATCAATCCTCCGTCAGTTTAATCTTTTTCGCTCGCGCAATGCGAGCGCGTTCCGCGTCAAGGATAGCCCGAAGCAACCACAGGCTTGCAGAAAGCGAATCGTTCACCACCGCGTAATCGAACTCCCCTGCCAGCTCGATCTCGGCCTCGGCCCGCGCAAGGCGCGCCTCGATCGTCTCGCGATCGTCCCGCCCCCTCGCGGTGAGCCTGCGGCGCAGCTCGGAAAGGCTGGGCGGCAGCAAAAAGACGGTCACGCTCTCAGGGTAAAGCCTCTTGAGATGAAGCGCTCCCTTAATGTCCGTATCCAGCACCACGTCAAACCCTTGCGAGAGCAGTTCCTCGACCTGGACTTTAGGGGTACCGTAGCGATAACCGTAAACCTCCTCCCATTCAAGCAGGTCATCCTCTTTGATAAGACGGTCGAACTCGGCATCGCCCACGAAATGGTATGCCTTACCGTCTACTTCTTTGCCACGTCTAGGCCGGGTAGTCGCCGAAACCGAGTAGCGAACCTTGTCATCGCGCCGGACGAGTGCCTGGCACAACGTTGTCTTCCCCGCACCTGAAGGAGCCGAGAGTATAAACAAAAATGGATCTCTACTCAACATTCTGAACCTGCTCCCTTATCTTCTCCACCTCTTCTTTTATAGATATTACAAAGTGGGTAATCGCGGTATCGTTCGCCTTTGATCCGATGGTGTTGGTCTCCTTCATCATTTCCTGAGTGATGAAGTTCAGCCTTCGGCCGTTGGATTTAGGCTCATCCAGTGTTTCCCTGAAAAGTTTGATGTGATTGGAAAGCCTCACGCACTCCTCGTGGATATCGAATCGCTCCGAGAAGTAAAGAACTTCCTGCAACAACCGGTTGCGGTCGGGCTCGATCTTCATCTCCTCTAAAAGCTCCAGAAGCTTTCTGCGTTTCTCTTTGATTCGGCCTGGGATCCTGCGCTTGATAGCACTCAGATTGCTGTTGATGACTTTAAGGCGTCCTCTTAGATCCTTCTCAAGGTTCCTTCCTTCGGCGCGGCGCATCCTTATTAAATCCTTAACCGCACGAGCAACCAAGCGCTTCGTGTATTCCCAGAGCTTGGCCGTCTCTACATCACGAGGCTCTTCCTTGATAAGACCTGGAATTCGGAAGAGCAGCTCAGGGGTTATTTCTTCAGATACAGACACCCGCTTTCGCAATTCCTTTAGAAGACGCAGGAAATCGTCAAGCACTGCCGGGGTAAGAACCAGCTGCTTGCCGTTGGACTCTTCAAGGTGGACGGTAACACTTACCGACCCGCGGTTTAAGTTCTCTTTTATCACCTGTTTGATCTTTTCCTCGTAACCCGCCAGCTGATCAGGCAGCTTAACGCTTACCTCAAGGTAACGGTGGTTGAGCGAATGCACCTCCACGGTCAGGCACAGACCTTCAGGTTTGATAAGAGCAACGGCCCTTCCTTGTCCTGTCATACTGTTGACCATCACAGGGCTCCTTCGAATACGAACGTTACAGGGCCATCATTGACTAATTCAACCTCCATGTGCGCACCAAAAATACCTTCCTCTACGTTGACGCCTGAAGAACGCAAGGTATCTGCGAAAAGCGAGACAAGCTCCCTTGCTTCATCAGGACACATGGCCGGATCGAAAGAGGGCCGCAGACCCTTTGCAAGATTGGCGGCAAGGGTAAACTGAGACACAACCAGAATGCTCCCGCCGACATCTTTAAGTGAAAGATTCATCTTGCCGTTCTCGTCCTCAAAGAAACGGTATCGTGGAAGTCGCTCGGCGAAGCGGACGATCTGTGCCTTGCTATCCCCTTTCTCCACTCCAAGTAGAACCAAGAAACCCTTCGAGATAGAGGCCTTTTGGTTTCCATCTACGCTGACCGTTGCCCGGCTTACGCGCTGAACTACCGCCCTCACTCCTCTTCCTTCTCAAGAAGAAACAACAACTTGTGCCCGAAAGCCTCGGCAGCACGAGGACCGGATGCGGTAACTATTTTACCTGAACATACCACGTCCTCTTTTACGTAATGTGCCCCGGTTGCCTCGAGCTCGGATGAAACCGAGGAAAAACAGGTGGCATCTACGTCCTTAAGCAGACCCGCTCTACCAAACACCACGGGCGCAAGACATATAGCACCCAGAACCTTATCGGCCTCTCTGAACTCGCGTGCCAGACGAGCAAGGGTCGTGTCCGCCCAGAGGTTTTTGGCACCCGCCCCGCCGACGATCACCAGCGCCTCATATTCATCACTCCGGGCTTCGGATATACGAAGATCCGGCTTCACCTTGGCACCCAGCATACCCTTCGCAACGCTGGTATCGGTTGACGCTATTACGCCGGCAAATCCACCTTCTTCCAGAATCTTCTTGGGGGTGGTAAGTTCCTCGTCTCGAAATCCCTGGTGGGCGATCACAAAAAGGACCTTGGATCGAGATTCAGGAAGGCTCACCGATTCGGTCTCACTCGCAGATGGTTTAGAGCCGCAGGCCAAAACCACCAACACTAAGACCGGCAACAATCTACGCATGAGCTTATCTCCGACCTTATGCAACCCCTCGTTACACTGACCTGCCACAACCTTACAGATAACCTTCTTCATACGTCCTCCTACACGTCAAAGACTACGCGTGCCCGCCAAAGATCCCCCTCTTTCCCATAGAGGAAATCCTGGTAGGTCACTGTCTTAACCTCGTGAAGTAGCCTATGGCGAACATCATCCAGCTTCTCGCCACAAACCACCGTCTCAGCAATATATTCACCCTCCTCTTCAGCAAGCCTCTTTACTTTCGCCCGTCTCACCAAGAATCCCTTTGTGAGATTCAGATACAACAGTTCACGCAGCCAGTTGAGGAAACGCTCCTCACAGCTTTCCGCCCTAATACGCAAGTTGCGCTCCTTTACGCACCTTACGTCTTCTAACTCGACTATCTGTGCAAGCAACGCCTCTGCTGCGTTGGCAAAAAGCTCCTCCTCGCTTGCTCCGCGGATAAGGAGCTCCAGGTCGCTTGTATGTTCAAGCGTCTCCCAAGCTAACTCGTTCACACCTTAAGCGGGGTAGGAAAAAGCACCCGATGCTGTTCTGTGTTTATGAGTGCGTAGCGGCCTCGGAACATGGGACCCGGATTGACTACAACCGTGGGACCTATACTGTCCTGTCCGGGCGTACCGTGAGCGTGACCGCAGAAGCAGAACGCAGGTTGATGCTTCTCTATCACCTCGTTTATTACCTTTGCTCCCACGTGATCGTTTACAGCGGGATCAAGGTCAACCATTGAGATGGGAGGGGTATGAACAAGTAAGATGGTTCGAGCAGGATCGCGGTCGAATCCGGAAGACAAACGCTTCTTAAAGGCACGCTCCTTGGAACAGTAGAACTCGTAATCCGTATCCACGGGTCCAACGACTCCACCCCAACCAATAAAGGTGTAGCCCGCCATCTCGAAGGGCTTCTCTTGAACGTTATGCGCGTTGGTAAAACCCTTCACCGTTTCATTAAGCCGGGCGGTTGGGGCATCCAGGTGCCCCGGAACGAACACAATCGGCACCCCGAATCCTGTAAGATTGATAAAGAACTCGCGGTAGACCAGCTCATCTATAACCCCGTCCTGTTCCGATTCCGCCTTGGGCTTGCGCGGGGCTTTACCGGTTGAGCGAACCTTTTGCCATTCGGCTTCGCGTTCCGCTGAATCTAAGATATCACCGGCAAAAACAATCAGGTCTAAACGTTGATCCTCCAGTGCCTCCTCAAGAAGAGGCCATACGCGATTTCCTCCATGATAGTCCGCAAACAGAGCGATTTTCATATCAGAGAAGCTTAATCGGGAATCGGGAATTGTCAAGATAACTGGTCACTTGACTCTACCCCATAGAGGTGTAGGATTGCGTATGGATATCCCGCGGCTCTTTCCCCGCACCAGTGACATCATCTACTTCAACCACGCATCCAGCTCCCCCTTACCCATGCCTGCACGCGAGAGGATGAAAACGCTCATAGATGAGCTGGCTTCTGGCGACATGCCTTGGAACTTCTGGAGCACCGAGCTTTCCGAGTTCCGCAGCCAGTCGGCTGGACTTCTGGGAGCGCAGCCTGGAGAAATCGGCTTCATCCCCAATACATCTACCGGACTCCTGATCGCTCTTTACTCCATACCCTGGCGGGAAGACGATAATGTCGTCTGCTTAAAAGACGGCTTCCCTGCAAACATGGTGCCGTGGATGCATAATCTGCCACAGATAGGGAAGCGTCAAATAGAGATTAAAGGCGACAGACCGCTTGAGGACAGAATCCTGGATGCAATAGACGAACACACCCGTGCCGTGGCCATAGACTGGGTGGATTTCTTTACAGGTTACAGGGTTGATCTCAAAAAGGTTGGGGATTTCTGCAACGCTAGAGGCATCTTTCTGGTCGTGGATGGGATACAGGGCTGTGGTGTGCTTGAACTCGATCTTTCAAAGGTCCACGTGGACTTCTTTGCGGCCGGTTCGGCCAAGTGGCTGTTGGGCCCGGTAGGGACGGGAATCCTTTATATAAACAAGAAAACCATGCGACGTTTGAAACCAGCATTTGCGGGATGGATGAGCCTTTCCTGGAAGGAGTTCAACATCTTCGATCCACTTCCTCCTGTCAAACAGGGAGCGGGTCGGTTCGAGCCCGGCTCCTATCCCGGAGTGCCTCTCGTAGGTTTCGTTGAGAACCTGAAGATCCTGAACTCGGTAGGGATAGCAAAGATTAACGAGATGATCTTCCAGACTCACAGATTTCTGTTGCAGGGTCTAAAGCAACTGGATGCGGAGATTATTTCGCCCGAAAACGAGGATCACGCCTCAGGCATACTCACCTTCCGTATCCCTGACAAGGATTCAAAAGCGCTGTTCGAGGAACTGAGTGATGCCCGCATAATCGTCTCTCTTCGAAAAGGTACCATTCGGCTCTCCCCACACTTCTACAACACCCCGGATGAGGCCTCACGGGTATTGGCTGTGATCGGGGGGGGTGTTAAATCTTGATCTTACGCATCTTACAAAAAGAAAGAAAGAGGCAATATTTACTTGACATTCCGAGTTTAATCCGTATCCTCAGCGAAGGAGGAACATGTGTCAAAGCTCCGAGTTCTTGCAGTAAATCCGGGTTCAACTTCGACCAAGATAGCCGTTTATGAAGGGGAAAAGGAACTTTTTTCGGTAAATCTTACTCACCCTGCGGACCAGATCGCGAAGTATGCAAAGATTATGGATCAGTACGAATTCAGACGCGACGTGATACTGGAGACTTTAGCCGAGAAGGGTATCGATACCTCCACGCTCTCCGCGGTGGTGGGCAGAGGAGGACTCATGCGCCCGATCCCTGGCGGAACCTTCGGGGTAAACGAAGCAATGCTTCGTGACCTTCGCGCCGGGCTTCAGGGTGAACACGCATCCAACCTGGGCGGACTTATCGCCAACGCGATCGCGGAGCCGCTTGGCATCCCGGCGTTCATCGTGGATCCGGTGGTGGTGGACGAGCTGGAGACCTTTGCCCGGTATACCGGTCGTCCGGAGATTAAAAGGAGGAGCATCTTCCATGCCCTGAACCACAAGGCAGCCGCGCGCAAAGCCGCCGCCGAGATGGGCAAGAAATACGAAGAGGTGAACCTGATCGTGGCCCACCTGGGAGGCGGTATCTCCATCGCCGCGCACAAAAAAGGACGAGTGGTTGACGTGAACAACGCCTTAAACGGCGACGGACCGATAGCGCCTGAACGTGCAGGCTCGCTTCCCGCCTGGGATCTGGTGTGCTTCGTATTAGACTCAGGCTACACCAAGAATCAGATGAAGAAGATGCTTGCCGGAAAGGGCGGGGTGGTTGCCTACCTGGGGACCAACGACATGCGGGATGTGGAAGAGCGCGTCAAGGCAGGGGACGAGAAGGCAACCGAGGTGCTGGGTGCCGTGGCATATACCGTATCGAAGGAGATAGGTGCTCGCGCCGCCGTGCTTGAGGGCAAGGCGGATGCCATAGTGCTCACCGGCGGGCTTGCTTACGACGAGCTTTTCGTGAATTGGGTAACGCAAAAGGTTAAATTCATCGCACCAGTCAAGTGCTATCCCGGAGAGAACGAGATGCAGGCATTGGTCGAGGGGGCGCTGCGGGTTCTCAAGGAAGAAGAAACTGCTCAGGAATATTAAAAAGAAAAGATGAATCCAAGGAGGCTTGATGCCCGTAAAGAAACTAGCTGAACTTGTTGAGAAGGTGAAGAGTCTGCCCCGAACGCGCGTGGCCGTAGCCGCGGGAGAAGACCCGCATACCATCGAGGCGGTAGGCCGGGGCGTTAGCGAAGGCATGATCGACGCCACCCTCACGGGGCATGAAACCCGCATCAAGCAGGTGGCCTCTGAGTATAAGATCGATCCTGCTATCTTCAAGATTATTGACACGCCTAACGAGAAGGTCGCGGCAGCCAAAGCGGTTGAACTGGTCAATTCCGGCCAGGCAGATTTCCTGATGAAAGGTCTTATGGGTTCTGCAACCTACATGCGCTCCATTCTGAATAAGGAAAAAGGACTTCTCCCCCCGGGCAAGACCCTTTCCCACGTGACCATTCTTGAGATTTCCACCTATCACAAGCTTCTCATCGTAACCGACGTGGCGGTTCTCCTTGCTCCTGATCTCAAGCAGAAGGTTGCTATGATAAGCTACGCGGTTGATATCGCCCACCGCTTGGGGATAGAGCATCCCAAGGTGGCTATCCTTGCCGCGGTAGAGAAGGTTAACCCCAAGATGGACGCCACCATGGATGCGGCAATACTTACCCAGATGAACCGCCGCGGCCAGGTCAAGGGTTGCATTGTAGACGGCCCACTTGCCATGGACCTTGCGGTGTCAGAAGAGTCCAAACGCATCAAGGGCGTGGAAAGTGACGTAGCCGGTGACGCGGACGTCTTAATCTTCCCGGACATCGAAGCGGGCAACATCTTCTACAAGGCATGCGCCTATCTTGCAAACGCCAGCTTGGCAGCCATTGTCGTCGGCGCAAAGGTTCCTTGCGTTCTAACCTCGCGAGCGGATTCCGAGGATTCAAAGTTCTACTCGATAGCACTGGCGGCGCTGATGGCCGGTAAAGGAGAATAGCCTACCATGAAGTTCTTCCGAAGATTCAAGATCATAGGGACGGGTTCTTACTTGCCCGAGAAGGTACTGACCAATTTCGATCTTGAAAAGATGGTTGACACCTCGGATGAATGGATAAGGACCCGTACAGGTGTTGAGAAGCGCCATATCGTCCGTGATGATGAAGCCACATCCGATATGGTAATCGAGGCTGCCAAGGAGGCATTGAAAAACGCAGGGCTTGCCGCATCGGCGCTCGGTGCAATCATAGTGGGAACCATCTCACCGGATACCATGTTCCCCTCCACCGGCTGCTGGGTACAGAAAGGACTCGATGTTCCCGGCATCCCTGCGTTCGACGTCTCAGCGGCCTGCTCAGGATTCCTTTACGGGCTTGAGGTAGGCTCTTTAATGCTCTCCTCAATCGCGAAGCCCATCCTTGTCGCAGGCGCAGATGCCCTATCAAAGATCACCGACTGGGAAGATCGCGGCACCTGCATCCTCATGGGCGACGGCGCAGGCGTTGTCATCATAGCTCCTACGGATGAGGATCGCGGATACCTTTCGTCCATCTTAGGAGCCGATGGTTCATTAGGGGAACTTCTGGTTCAGCCTGCAGGCGGAACCCGCATGCCTGCCAGCCACGAAACCGTAGACAAGAGACTACACACCATTCAGATGAAGGGCAACGAGATCTTTAAGTACGCGGTTCGGACCATGGGGGACGCAGCGGTTGCCGCCATCGAGCAAGCCGGCATTAACCCGGAGGAGATAGATCTCTTCATTCCCCACCAGGCCAATACGAGGATAATCGAAGCAACCTGCAGGCGGGCCAGGGTGCCATTGGATAAAACTCATATCACCATCGGCTGGCACGGCAACATGTCGGCTGGAACGATCCCGGTAGCCTTCCACGATGCTATTTCTAAAGGCTTAGTTAAACGTGACGACCTGATGCTGTTCGCGGCGTTCGGAGGAGGCTTTACCTGGGGCGCTTCGGTGCTGAGGTTCTAAAAGGCTATCGTAATGATTAACGAACCGCAGATTATGCAGATTAACATGAATTAGAAAAGGTAAGCCATCTGGGTTACACTTAGTCTCTCTGTAGATCGGTGAATGAAATGCAAGAGGATCTTAGTTGAAAAGATTGTAACCTGTGGCGGAAAGAATCTCCGATTCTTTTCGCCACATAAATTAGGAGGATCGATGCTAGAGATCCGCTTCCACGGCCGGGGCGGCCAAGGAACGGTAGTCGCCTCCAAGGTGCTGGCGTTCGCCGTAGCCAGTGAAGGACGCTTCGTTCAGACCTTCCCGGAGTACGGCGTCGAACGCCGGGGAGCCCCGGTGGTCGCCTTCACGCGTATTGACGACCAAAAAATCTACATCCGATCGAAAATCTACGAGCCCGACCATCTGCTGGTGCTCGATCCTACGTTAATCGGCGCCATTGACGTCACCGAGGGTTTAAAACCCGGGGGCTGGATCATTATCAACTCCGACAAACCTGCAAAAGACTTCCCCCAGTTCGCCGGCTTCAAGGTAGCGACTGTGGACGCAACCTCCATCGCCGTCAAGCACCGGCTCGGTTCTGCGGCGGCCCCCATCGTCAACAGTGCCATCATGGGCGCGTTCGCCAAGATCACCGGATTCGTCGGCATCGAGGCGGTACGCGAGGCGGTACATGAACTCTCGCCGGTCAAGAAAGACGAGAACGTCGAGGCCGCCCAGGAAGCCTACGACACCGCAGAAGTCCCGAAGGAGCAATCATGAGCGAAGAGATCAAATGGGAAAGCCAATCCGACATGCCCTTGATGGCAATGTCGCTGGGACGGATGACGGTCAACAAGACGGGTTCATGGAGAAACCTGAGACCGGTTATCGACAAAGAAAAATGCATCAAGTGCGGCATCTGCTGGAAGTTTTGTCCCGACGTTGCCATCTCCATCGACGAAGAGGACTACCCGGTTGTGAATCTTGATTTCTGCAAGGGATGCGGTATCTGTGCGACAGAGTGCCCCAAGGACGCCATCGAGATGGTTAAGGAGGAATGATGCAGAAGGTAATGATGGGCAACCACGCTCTGTCATGGGGCGCGAAGCTTTCACGGGCCGAGGTTATCGCCGCCTACCCCATCACCCCCCAGACCGAGGTTGTGGAGCTTTTATCAAACATGTGCGCGGACGGGTCGCTGAAAGCGGAGTTCATCAAGGTGGAGAGCGAACACTCGGCCATGGCGGCCTCAATGGGTGCCGCCGCCGCAGGTGCGAGGACATTTACCGCCACCTCCTCCCAGGGGCTCGCTCTCATGCACGAGGTACTGCACTGGGCTACGGGCGCACGTTTGCCTATCGTGATGGGCAACATAAACCGCGCAATGGCTCCTCCATGGACCATCTGGACCGAGCAGACCGACTCCATTGCCCAGCGCGACACCGGTTGGATTCAGATCTACACTTCATCCATCCAGGAGATAATTGACTCGGTAATCCAGGCATACAAAGTTGCAGAGCAGATTTACATCCCCACCATGCTGGTACTGGACAGCTTCGTTTTGTCCCACACCAACGAGAACTGCGACATCCCGGACCAGGACAAGGTGGACGCCTACCTGCCCCGCTTCGAAAACGCCTACCGACTTAATACCGATAAACCTGCCGCATTCGGCGGGCTCACCGGTCCTGACTGGTACTACGAGCTGCGCTACAAGATAGAGCGAGACATCCAGAAGGCCATCCCCCTGTTCACCGAGACCGGCAAGGAGTTCGGCGAGATGTTCGGCAGGGAATATGGCCTGGTTGAAACCTACAAGCTGGACGATGCCGATGTGGTACTCGTCGCCTCTGCATCCATCGCCTCTACTGCTCGACCGGTGATCAATGCGATGCGTAAAGAAGGTCACAAGGTTGGACTGGTTCGCATTCGTGTGTTCCGTCCCTTCCCATCAGAGCTTTTAAGAAAGCTCCTGGCCGGCCGCAAGAAGGTTCTGGTGATTGATCGCAACATAAGCTTCGGCATGTCCGGTGCGTTCTATGCAGAGACCAAGGCTGCGCTTTATAACGAGAAGAAAGCGCCTCCCATGTGGGGCTACATCGCCGGCTTAGGCGGCAGAGACGTACCCATGGACGTAATCAAGGGAATGATCACCCAGACCATTGCCGAGGATCATCCTGCCGAAGACATCATCTGGATAGGAGTAAAGAGATGAGATACACCATACCAGAACAGGAGATAATGTGTTCAGGGCACAAGGCGTGCCAGGGCTGCGGCGCGACCCTTGCCATGCGGTACGCGCTCAAGGCGCTCGGGCCTAAGACGATCCTCACCATTCCTGCCTGCTGCTGGTCGGTTATAGACGGCCCCTTCCCCTACTCCTCGGTGGGCGTTCCTCTGTTCCATACCGCGTTCGAGACCGCTGCAGCGGTGGCATCCGGCATCCGTGCCGGGCTGGCGATGCGCGGCGATACCGAAACCAACGTGGTGGCCTGGGCAGGCGACGGCGGAACCTTCGACATCGGCATCCAGGCCTTATCAGGTGCGGTGGAACGCAACGATGACTTCATCTACGTCTGCTACGACAACGAGGCCTACATGAACACCGGTGTTCAGCGCTCCTCGGCCACGCCCTGGGGCGCGGTAACTACGACCACCCCACCGCGGCACTTCAAGCAGGAGCGCAAGAAGGACATGATAGGCATCATGGCCGCACACTCCATCCCCTACACCGCATCGGCGTCAGTGGCCTATCCAGAAGACTTCATCCGCAAACTCAATATCGCCAAGGAAACCCCAGGGGCGAAGTTCATCCACATCCTTACCTCCTGCCCGCCCGGCTGGAAAACCGCACCTGAACTCGCCATCAAGCTTGCAAGGCTCGCTGTCCAGACTCACGTCTTTCCCCTGTACGAGATTTACGAAGGGCGCTACTACAAACTCTCGATGGATCCAAAGAAAAAACCCATTATAGACTACATAAAACCGCAGGGTCGCTTCCGTCATCTGACTGAAGAACAGGTTGCCGAGATGGACAAACAGGTTGACGAGCGCTACGACCGACTCAAAGAGCAGGCCGAGCGCTCCAAGCCGTGGTTCGAGAAACAGAAGAAAAATTAGTAAAAAGACGATACTTGGAGGGCGGCTTTAGCATGCCCCTTGGGTACTCCAAGCCGCCCTTTCTTTTTTGAACTCGTTTGGCGGACTAAGAGTCCGCCCTCCCTCCTCGATAGAATCAAACTTGCCTGACGGACTGAGAGTCCACCCTCCATACCGCCCTTTTTCTTTACTATATATCCCTTCAATAACACCCAACCCTGGTAACGATCTCCTGGCGCACAGACCCTCTTTGCTTGACAACAAAGGTTTCATTGGTATAATGGACGGAAAATAGGAGGACAGTATGCTTACAAAAGAAAGATCCCAAGCAACCTTACTTTTTGTTTCTGTTATAGTAATAGCCGCTATTACTATATCGTGCAAAAGGGAAGTATCTACGACAGAAGTGCCAAAACTCGGGGAGAAGCGATCTATTGTGATCCTCAAGGATGGAGAACTCGAATATGAGAAGGATATTTACGGCTGGAAGGAAGGCGAGTTTTTCCTTTTCTTCGAAGGTTATAGTTTTCCCTGGCAGGGCGAGGATTCTCTCGATTGTAGTATGGAGAATGGTGAGTTCTGGGTTAACGGAAAACTTTGTGGCGTAGATTTGAGAAAGGTTCCGGTAAATAAGATCGAAGAACTTGCCTCACCTGTATCTGTTCTCGCGGGGCCTGAGCAGCTTCAAGAGCTACATAATTCCCCAAACATGATAGCCTTAGCGATGTATGATTTTACCGGAGATGATCTTTCCAGGCTTGCAGAACTAAGAGGTCTGCGTGCTCTGTCACTTCGACATGGGAAGGATGTTGCTTCTGCCCTTGTATTGGAAAAGAAGACAGACGTTACACCCAAGGAAGCCAAAATCCTTTCAGATCTAACCGAACTCAGAATGCTAGATCTTGCCAACTCCCAAATTGAAGCGGAGGGACTCGCCTGTCTTGGGGGTCTTTCGAAGTTGAATATGCTTTACCTAAGCAATGCTAACATAGGCAAAGATGGACTAGAGGTACTCAAAGAGTTCCCTGAGTTAAGGATTCTGAATTTGGCATCTACCTCTGTAAATGACCGAGATCTTAGACATCTTTCCTCTCTTGTTAAACTTGAGGAGTTGTCTTTGCAATACACCGAGGTAAGTGATGCTGGTTTAAACCACCTTAAGGGTTTGACGAACCTGCGGTTCTTGTTACTGACTGAGACAGAAGTTAGCGATTTTGGTTTGAAGGTGTTCATGAAGCTTCCTAACCTTAAGGTGCTGGATCTAAGTAAAACGAAAGTTACAGAGGAAGGCTTGAGACGGCTTAAGGAAGCTTTGCCGAATTGCAAGATTATGTACATGTCCAACACATAGTTACCACCCTCTGAAAGGAACAAAAGGAGGATATAATTCGAGGTCCCCGCGACGGGACGAAGTTACCCCACGGAACATCCTTTCCGAACCACGCAGGAAAGCACGGCAAAGGACCCGATAAGACCCAATCGCATTATCCAGGAAACTTCCTTGTGCTCTTCATGCCATTTGACTATCCTTAAGCCGGGTATGTGTTCTATCATACTGAGAAGCTCTTTTGGCCCCAGATAAGAGACTACCGGCGCCCCGATGTTGCTGAATCCCTTGCTGAGTTTGAGGATGTTGATCCTCCTCGAGGTAAAGCTGGTAATGAGCCTCTTTGTCCAGAACACCAAATCCATGGAAAGGGAAGGTGCAAAGACCGGTTCTAAGATAAGCAGGTAACCCCCGGAACGCAACAGCTTCATCGAGTTCTGCAGAGCCCTTCTGACGTTTGCCTTGGATTGATTCCTGGTAGAACCGATGAGGTGATGAAGAAGCCGAGCAAATAACACATAATCATAATCACATCCAACCGCTGCAGGCAGACTGCTATCGAGAACGGAAGCCCGGCAGACCTCGAACCCGTACTTGCTGGCCTTTTCCATGTACTTGGAAGATATATCTATGCCTACAAATCTTCCGATTCGGGTATTCTTCTTGAAAAACACAAGCACATCTCCTGCTCCGCAGCCCGCATCGAGGAACGAGTTAGCCCTCGACGAGCGTTCCTGCACAAACCGCAGCAGGAATTTAAGATGCCGTGTGGAGTACTCCGGGGTGTAGGAATTGAAGAAATCGACCGTGTGCTTCTCATAGACGGATTGAGTGTTTCCACCCGTCTCCTCTCCGGGACCATCTTTTTGCAGATGCGGTAGCCTGCGGCGGTAGTTGTCCCTGGCGGGCTTGGCTAAAGGTCTTTCCATGATTCATAGGTTATTAGAAAAGTTTAACTTGTCAACATTCAACCTGAGGATGGAGGGCGGCTTCTCAAAGCCGCCGGAGAGAAAAATAGTGGAAGCGGCTTCTCCAAGCCGTCTAAAGGACTGGCGGACTGAGAGTCCGTCCTCCATATCTTTTTTGGACTCGTTTGGCGGACTAAGAGTCCGCCCTCCTCGCCCTCCATACCACCGTCCGTTGAGTATTAAAGCCCTTGACACGTCTTGCACGTCGTATACAATAGATTATGCCACAGAGAGGACGCGTGTGGGCTGAGATAGATATCGATGCCCTCGTGCATAACTACCGTCTTATCCGCTCCACGGTGGGCGATGCCAAGGTTCTTGCCGCGGTAAAGGCCGAGGCGTACGGTCACGGCGGGCGCGAGACAGCAAGGGTGCTTGAAAACCTCGGCACCGAGTACTTCGGTGTAGCCAGCACTGAGGAGGCGATTGACCTCAGAACCAACGGTCAGATCAGGCGACCCATACTTATCCTCTCCCCTGTCCCCTACCGCGAGATACCGATGATATTCGACTACGACCTGATTCCGAATGTTACTGAAGAGAGCTTTGCCAAGGCCCTGGCCCAGGAGGCCAACCGCAGGGGCAAGAACCTGACCGTTCACGTGGAGGTGGATACCGGGATGGGCCGGACAGGGGTTAGTCCGAAAGAGGCACCCGCGCTTATCTCTCTCGTGGTCAACAAACCCGGGCTCAAACTTGAAGGGATATTCACCCACTTCCCTGCAGCCGAGACGGATAAGGGGTTTACAGAAAAACAGGTCTCGATCTTCAATCAACTTATCGAACGGCTGCACAGCGAAGGAATTAAGGTGCCTTTGCTGCACTCGGCGAACTCTGCGGCGATCTTCAAATACCCTCAGGCTCGCTATGACATTGTAAGACCTGGTCTTGCGCTCTACGGAATCGAACCTGAAGGAATGGAGGGTTCCCTCGACCTTGCGCCGGTTATGACGCTTCGGACGCGGATCGTGAACCTCCGGCGTCTTCCCAAAGGCGCAAGCATAAGCTACGGCAGAACGTATGTTCTGGAACACGATACCCTTGTGGCTACTCTATCGGTGGGCTACGGGGACGGCTACCCACGGGCGCTGTCCAACAAAGGCGAGGTGCTTTATGCGGGCAAACGCTACCCGATCATCGGCGTGGTATGCATGGACCTTATGATGGTTGATTTCTCAAAGGCTTCGGGTGTAAAGATAGGTGACGAGATAACGTTGATCGGTCGGGATGGTGAGGCGGTACTTTCGGCAGACGAGGTTGCAGGCTGGGCCGATACCATTTCTTACGAGATAACTACGCGTATAAGTCCAAGAGTACCACGCATCTATAAAACCTCTAAACGCATCCTTGGAGCACGCACGCTCCTTGGATCAACCACAGGCCTATGAGCGAAGAGAAAGAACATAAAGAAGAGCAGAAAAGCTCTACAGAACAGGAGAAGGGATATCAAGCTCCGCGATTTCTGGAGCTGGTGCTTTCGGCGGCGGCGGGTGCGCTGCAGGCTTTCGGATTGGGGATACCGGATGAGGACGGCAAGAAAGAAAAACCCAACCTGGGGCTTGCCCGCTACTCGATAGACATGTTGGAGCTCCTCGAACTCAAAACCAAGGGCAACCTGGAGGCGGAGGAGGAAAGATTCCTACAAGAGATGCTGCATCAGTTAAGATTGAGATACGTGGAGGCCGTCAAACAATCGAAGGATGCGAAATGAGTGCGGATCATGCCGGGGATATTAATACCTTGAAAAGATTCTTCCCCTTCGATCGTTTGAAGAAAGAAGAACTCGAGGCTCTTTATGAATCGAGCCAGATCAAGGAATATTCCGCGGACGAGATGATCTTCAACGAAGGAGACGTCGGGGACTACTTCTGCATCATCCTTTCAGGCTCGATCCGCATCTCTACGCTTATCCCCGAGGTGGGCGAGGAGTCGCTCTCGATCCTGTATCAGGGCGACTTCTTCGGTGAGATGGCGCTCCTGGACGATGCGCCGCGTGCGGCGGCGGCTATCAGCCACACCGATGCAGAGCTTTTGATTATCCAGAAGAATGAATTTGACAAGTTAGTTGATCATAATAATCCGGCCGCCTACTGGATTTTGTGGGGGCTGGCAAAGAAGTTATCACAACGTTTACGTGAAACAGACCAGCGGCTCAAGGCCATACTGGCCCTGATCCGCCGATTCTAGGAGGTAATTGTATGGAACAGGAAGAAAAACCAAGTGCACAGCAACCCAAAGAGGTACGCTACGACTCCTCTGGCAAGAAGGTAATAACCTCGCCACGCGACAAGGAAACCGAAAGTGCAATCCTTGCCATCAACGACAAGCTTGATCAACTTTTAGGCATTCTTTCATCCACCCTTCCCACCAGACTTGGCTCAGAACTACGTGAAGCCGTCGCAGGAAGTCCGGAGACCCAGCGTTTGATAGAGGTTGTATCCAAAGAGCTCCCCGACCGTATCAAGAAAGATTCGGACCAGATCGTATTCGAGAAGGCGGAGATGCTTTCGATGGTTATCTCAACAAGCATCCAGCATCTTAACGACGCGTTTAAATCATACCAGGAGTCCATCCTCAAAGCCCTGGAAAGTCAGGCTCAAGCCCATGAGAAGACCGGCGAAGCACTGATTAAGATTAATTCCTTGCTTGCGGAACTTCACGCAGCTATTGCAGGAGGAAGCATGAAGAAAACTCCTGCAGCCCCTGTGGAACCTCCACCTGAAAAACCAGCCCCTCAACCTCCACTCTCAGCACCAACCTACCCACCGCCCTCCTTTGGGAAGCCGGAAGAAACCCCACCCGGAGAGAAGAAATCTGCACCACAAGGGCCTCCCGTTACCCACGAACCAAAGGAAGAAGAAAGACCGGATCTTCCCGGATGGCTACAAGCAAAACGTGATGATTTAGATTCCTCTTCTGGACCCCAAACGCCAGACTCACCAAGCGGGGTAAGTTAACCAAGTGCGTATCTACACCCTTGGGACCGAAAACCGATCCGAACTGGAGATCGTAAAGATCCTTTCCAAGTATCAGATTCAGGTCTTGGCAGACATCCGCCATTCTACCGCCTCTCCCATCAAACATTTAAGGCGAGAAAACATCCAGAATATCTGCAAAAACAACAAGGTTGAGTACATATACCTGGGCAACGAACTGGGATCTGAACGAGAAACCGGAAGAGTGGATAACCTGGACCCCGAACTCTACGAACGAGGGACCGCCCTCCTTAAAAGCCTGGCGCGTACCCGAGGGCTTTTGATACTGTGCTCCGAACGCACACCCGAAAGGTGCAACCGACGTTTAATCGCCGCCGAACTGGCAAAGGACGGTGCCGAGGTGTTCCATCTCCTGGAACTGGAGAAGCTCTGGACACCAACGATGAAGAAACCCGGCGCTTACGATAGGCGCTCCTCAAAACGAAAACGCTCCCGAGGTGATAAAGAACGAAAAGACCACAGACGAGCAAGATCAAAATCTTCAAAACCCGGCAAAGAACGCCCACTCCTCAAGAAGAAAACCTCCCGGTCCAAGATGGACAAGATTTCCTAACTCCCTCGCAAATCTTAGGTTATATCATATAGAGGGGATTGATTTTGAAGACCAAAGGATGAAGCGATTCCTACTGGTTAATCCATGGATACACGACTTTGCCGCGTTCGATTTCTGGCTCAAGCCGCTGGGGCTTTTAAGGATAGCCGGTGCTTTAAGGAATGCGGGGGCAGAGGTATATCTTCTTGATCTACTTGATCGTAACCACCCCTGGCTTGAAAAACGCACCAAGACCGACGAGTGGGGCAGGGGCAAGTTTGCAGCCGAGGAGATAGAAAAACCACGGATACTTGAATACGTTCCCCGTAAGTTCAGAAGATATGGTCTGCCTTATTCGACACTTGTGCAAAGGCTCTCCGATCTCCCGGACGCAGATGCCATCCTCATAACCTCTGGTATGACCTACTGGTACACCGGGGTCAGAGAAACAATCGAGGTCCTTCACAAGAGATACCATGGGGTGCCGATAATCCTTGGCGGAATCTATGCAACGCTTTTGCCTGAGCACGCTGGTATCAACTCCGGGGCGGATATAGTCCTTAAAGGGAGCCTTGCGGAGATCAAAAAGAGGCTCGAGAAGCGCGTTGGTCTTAATCTGCTCGAAGAAACGCCCTTTTCTGCCTGGAACCTCTATTCGAAACTAGACTACGCGGTGATGAGTATATCAAGAGGATGTCCCTTCCGCTGCACCTACTGCGCCTCGCACCGGCTTGAACCCCATTACCTTTCCAGCAAGTTGGCGGATATCACTGCGGAGTTAAAGTACCTTGCCGATCTCAAGATACGAAGAATCGCCTTTTACGACGACGCTTTGCTCTTTCATCAGGATTTCAACGAGCTCATGGAAAGGGTAATCGGGATGGGTCTGGAGTTTCACACACCGAACGGGCTGCACGTGAACCAGATAACGCCCGAAAGAGCTGAACTTATGAAACAAGCCGGTTTCCGTTCCATGTACCTGAGTCTTGAGACGGTGGATGAAGAGCTGCTACGTCACACAGGCGCAAAACTTTCAGCAGACGCATTCACTAACGCCGTCCGGATTCTTAAGGATGCAGGTTTTAGTGACGAGCTTGGAGCCTACGTTTTATTCGGTCTGCCCGGACAATCGGAGGATAGCGTAAAAAGAACCCTCGATCTTGCGCTTTCGGAGGGAGTCAAGCCTCATCTTGCCGAGTTCTCTCCTGTGCCGGGCACCCCGGATTTTACAAGAAGCGGACTGGGCGATGACACAGATCCCCTGCTTTCCAACAACACGGCGTGGTGCAATCAGGAAAAGCTCAGGGATTCATGGAGAAGATTAAAGGACTATCTCAAGGAAAACCTTGAAGAATCGGTTTGAGCGAAAAGTCTAGGCCTCTGCCGCCATCTTCACGAAACCTTCCCCATCCAGCCTCAACCGTTCGGTAATACGGAAGCCGAGCTTCTCGAATGCCCTTATTGCCCGCTTGTTTGCCGAAGCGGTAAAGAGATAGATCGTTTCCAGATCAAAACGCTCCACTGCATCTTGGAGGAACAATCGGGCCGCCTGGCTACCGTAGCCCTGTCCCCAGTAAGCGGGATCGAAAAGAACGATGGAAAGCTCTGCCTTCCGCTTCAGCCTGTCTATGTCAGTAAGACTCACCTCACCTATCAGCTTACCTTCCAGGGTGTGGATCCACAATCGCCACTCTGCAGGCGAGCGCTCCTGCTCGGCAAACCGCAGCCTGACCTCCTCGAATGTGGGATTCGCAGGCCAGACGTCCGACCACCGTAACACCTCATCCTGAAACCGCTTGGCGTAAAACTCACGCAGGAATCTGGGATCGCGCGTGCGCAGCACAACCGACCTCCCTCTTATTGGAGTGAAGTTCACATCAGGCTTCATTAGATTAATTCTCTTCAATATCTCAGAAACGTCAAGGTCTTTGGGATCATCTGGATCGACCTGACAACCACAGCTTCTTTCTTGCGATAAAAACCATCCGTAAGGGTTATGCACTGACCACAAATATCTAGACTCAAAGACTTGACACCACCGGTGATTTGTATATACTAAGGCTGCCAGGAGGAGGCGTAATGCTTAAAGAGTATTGTCAAAGCTGTGGGCGAATCATAAATAATCCGGGAGGATGGGGTACAGAAGCGGATGGTTCCTTAAATCATGATTTCTGCAGAGAGTGCTACGTAGATGGTTGGTTTACTGAGCCGAGACTCACACGCTGGCAGATAATCTCCAGGATCGTCCCTTTATGGATGAAAGAAAAGAACCTGACCTATCGTGAGGCGTTGATTGAAGCCAACTACTTCATCTCCGGCCTGCGACGCTGGCAAACTACAAAGATGTGGACTTGAGCTCAGAGCCGATCGAGAGATAAGCTTGACATACCCCAGCATCTTCGCATAATAATCGCCGAGGCTCTAAGCAGATAAATCCTAACCAAAGGAGATAGCATGCAGATGCCTGAAGGAGCGATATGCCAGAGCTGCTTTATGCCGATGGGGAAACCGGAGGATTTCGGCACCGAAGCGGACGGCTCGGCGAGCAAGGAATACTGCACCCACTGCTACCAGAAGGGCCAGTTCACCAATCCTGAGATGAGCATGGAGGATATGATTGCCTACCTTGCTCCCAACTGGGGAGAATGGACCCAAAGGCCTGATCTAACCGCTGAGCAGGCAAAGCCTGAGGTCCGCGGGATACTTTCAAACCTGAAGCGCTGGAAAGCGTAAAGGAGGATTGATGTCCAAGATAGTTCACATCGAGATCCCTGCCCCGGATCTGGAGAAGGCCAAGAAGTTCTACTCCAGGGTCTTCAGCTGGAAGGTTGAGGTGACACCTGAGATGGACTACGCTATGTGGTCTGCGGGTGAAGATGCGGTAGGCGGCGGATTCAGCAAATCCGCAAAGCCCGCCACCGACGGCGTTCTGCTTCACATCGGCGTGGACGACATCGAGGCCAAGCTTAGAGAGATAGAGGCCGCAGGCGGCAAAACCCTAACCCCTAAAACAAAGATCTCCGATGAGTGGGGCTACTACGCTGAGTTCCTCGACGTATTCGGCAACAAGCTCGGCCTGTGGTCTGAGAAATAGATTGAATGATCAAAGATAAGGGGTGCTGCTGGCACCCCTTATTGTTATTCTTGAAGATCTCTTATCTCGCCAGGATAGCCTTTACGGTAACCGATTCATTGTCGACGACAAGCTTTACGAAGTAGACCCCTGCCGGGACTGCTTTACCTGCGGCATCATGGCCGTCCCATGTGAGAGTGGGGTGCGATGAGTTAACCGAGAACGTTCTGACCGCACGGCCGTCAACCGAGTAGAAGGTTAGTCTACCTTGCATACCGGCGGGAAGGCTGTAGTTGAGCGTAGGGGTAGCCGAAAGGTTTCCGACTATTTCCAGAGTGAGAGAGGAAACCGTTGGGATTTCTGCTACCGCCGGGATGTCGTCCTGTTCGTACTTGATGGTACGGAAATCGTAGTCACTGCCGTCGTAGTAAAACCCTGTCACGTAAAGGTAGTGCGAACCATCCACCGCTATACCTCGAGCCATTTCATCATCACCTGAGTCAAAATCCTTCTCCCAGCTGAAGGTGCCTTCTTTGTCATAGCGAACAGTAAGAAAATCAACGTCAACGCCATTATCGCGGTAACCTGTAACGTAGACAAAGTATTCATCAACCGCTACGCCGTAAGCTCCCTCATGCTCGCTAGCTCCATACCTTTTCTTCCACTGGAAGTTGCCGTCCGTATCATACTTGACGGTAAAGAAATCGTAGTCACCGCCGCTGTTCCAAGAGCGGCCTGTAACGTACAGGTTCGCATCAGCATCTACCGCTATACGGTAAGCCTCGTCATTGTAGTTCTCGTTTCGAGCATCGCTCCACTGGAAGTTGCCGTCAGTATCGTACTTGATGGTGAGATAATCGTTATTGCTTCCATTGTTGGTGAGACCCGTAACGTAGACGTTACCTGCAGCATCTACCGCCACGTCGTAACCAATTGATCCGTTACCGAACTCGTCGTAAGGGTGGGACCACTGGAGGTTACCGCCTGAATCATACTTGATGGTGCGGAAACCCACACCACCGACATCGGAGCTGCCTGTTACGTAGACGTTACCCAAAGCATCCACGGCTACGCCAGAGGCAAGATCATTAGACAGGCCGTCCCAGGGTTTTGCCCACACACTACTGCCGCCAGCATCGTACTTGATGACGAGATAATCCCAATTGGCTCCGTTCCAGGCCCAACCTGCGACATAGACGTTGCCCGAAGCATCTACGTCTACGTCCCAGCCGATGCCGATATCAATGTCGGGATCCTCGAAGAGCTTGTTCCATACGATGTTGCCGTCCGTATCATACTTGATCGTGCGGCAAGCAGCAGTGCCTATATCTCCATAGTAACCTGTGACATAGGCGTTACCCGCAGCATCAGCCGCTATGGCCAAGGGCTGGTCATTGCCGCCTGACTCGTAGGTCACGTTCCAAACCTCAGTGGGTGGCCCGGCAAAGGCCGCGGTCACCAGAACAAAGCTTGTCGCGAGGAACATCAGGAACGCTTTTTTCATACCGTCCTCCTTGGTTGGTTTGGTGACTTGATAGTTGCTATCAAGCCGCCTTTTACGATTAATTCCAGTATGTTTATAATACAGCGTTTCTATTGGATGTCAAGCTATCTCCGAGCAAAGGAATCAACCGCTCGGATTTAGCTTTTTTGATACTTGTAAGTTCCTCCGGTACGTCAAACACCTGGGGTCGGATTATTAACACTTGACGCTGAGGTTTACACATGTAGAATAACCTCATGGACGACGAAGTGCTCACGTGTCCCAAGTGCGGCTCAGAGGAGCTCGTGAACTGGGGAACAAACCGAAGGATGTGCCGGCGATGCCATGAGGTATTCCTCCTCACACAAGAGGAAATCGAGGATAAAGAAGAAAGCCTTCAAACCGCCTCAGAGCGCGCCGAAAGATTCCTTGAGTCCTTACGCGCAGACCGCGAAAAAGCGAAAGAAGAATACGACCGCAAGGAGAAGGCTGCCTTGGTATTGGAGGAGGAAGCGGTAGGGATCGCTTCGGAGCCTTCCACCCAGCCAGAGGCGCTCCAAGAAGTAACAGCAGAACCTGAAGCGAGTGCTACCCAAGAGTTCGAGGAGTTCTACGCAAATCTCAAGTCAGAGCAGCGCAGACAAGCGGAAACGCACGCGGCAAGACCTCAGGTTCCTGCCCAAAAAAAGAAATCGTCTGCCAGGAAAGCAATAGTTTGGGTCGTTCTCGCAGTGGTGATCTGGCTTGTTCTCATAATCATCTGCAGCCTCAGGTAAAATTATGAAAGAAAACTCTCAAGAAAAACAGAGGGAATCTCGCAGGAACACTTTGCTTGCGGTGCTTTTATTCATCCTTCTTATCGTAGGGATAGGAATAATCTTTGCGCTTGTAGATCTCATCTTCTCATTCTGACCCACAAGTAGTTTTTTAACATCCCTTGACAATTCTACAATCAGGGGAATCAGGGGTATGGTTATTGCGATATTAGGAGAACAAGGATGATACGCATAAAAAAGAAGCTTACCTGGTGGGTAAAACTGATGCGTTACTTCGGACGAAGTCTGGTAATCATCTGGGCAGCGTTCTGGTTGTTCTTTGTGCTAGCTTCGGTTATCGGTGAGTTCTCGATTGCTGAAGGCAGTTGGCAGGGATTACTAATCGGTAAAGGCAGCGACTAAAAAGACTATTCAAAATGCTCGATAAAAGGTAGGGACGAGGCATGCCTCGCCCCTACAATTAATATCGGGTGGTGCTGACAAAAGGGTCTCAGCGTTCCTTGATCAAGGGCACAATGCCAGGTAACTCCTTGCCTTCCATGAACGCAAGGCATGCGCCGCCGCCTATAGATACGTGGGAGAGCTTATCCTTAAAGTCGAAGGCCCGCAGCATGGCAAGTAAGTCTCCGCCGCCGGTGACCGTGATTGCTCCTCGCTCGTTAGCGGCAACGACTGCTTTCGCCACCTCAAGCGAACCCTCGGCAAAAGCCGGCTCTTCAAAGGCTCCCAGTGGCCCGAACCACAGGATGGTTTTTGCATTGGAGACGAATTCGGCAAACGCCTTTCGGGTCTGGGGGCCGATGTCAAAGCCCTCGAGATCGTCAGGGAAGACGTCGGCTCGAACCACCTTTTTCTTCTCCGGCTCGGCATAGGTGGGCGCGGCCACGTAGTCTATAGGCAGTTTGACCTTGGGCGAGTCGGCAATGTCGTCTACTTCATCCACCAGATCCTCGTCCACTATGGATTGGCCCACCGACAGTCCTCTTGCCACCTGCATCGTGTAAGATGATCCGCCGCCGACAAGAACCTCATCAACCTTATCCAGAAGGAAACGGAGCGAGCGAACCTTATCCTGGATTTTTTTGCCGCCTATGATTACGATGAACGGTTTCTCCGGAGCGTGCAGCACCTTCGAGAAGTAATCGACCTCCCGTAAGAGAGAGAACCCTGCGGCAGGGTCATTGAACATGGTTGGCAGAAACGAGATGCTGGCGTGTTCACGATGCGATACCGGGAAGGCGTCATTAACGTAGTATGAACCGTAGTAAGCCAATTTCTTGGCAAACTGTGGATCATTTTTTCTCTCACCGGGATGGAAGCGAAGATTTTCCAACAGGAATATCTCACCCGCGTGAGCTGCATCGATGCTTGCTTTTGTTACGTCATTTAAGGATTCGGAAAGGAAGTTAACCGGGTGGTTAAGAAGGGTCTGGAGCTCTGGCAGGACGCGTGCTAAGCTCATCTCAGGCTGGGGACCTCCCTGCGGCCTGCCCCAGTGCGAGAGGATGATTGGCACAGCCCCGCGTTCAAGCAGGTACTCCAAGGTATCAAGCGTTCCCTTGATACGGGCGTCGTCGGTAATCAAGCCTTCGGGGTTGACCGGAATGTTGTAGTCTACGCGAACGAGAACCCTATCGCCTTTCTTTATGGGCAACTCGGCTACGCTACGTAGAATCATAATCTTTCCCCCATGTAAAGCACTAGATCTTTTATTCGGTTCGCATAGCCCCACTCGTTGTCGTACCAGGCAAAGACCTTTACCAGATTACCGTCTACCACCGAGGTCAGGGGAGCGTCAAATACGGCCGACGCAGGATTGGTGGTTAAGTCTACCGATACCAAGGGTTCGGTGCTGTACTCCAGAATCCCTTTGAGATTCCCATCGGCAGCTTTCTTGAAGGCGGTGTTAACCTCATCCACTGTGGTAGGCTTCTTGACCACCGCCGCGAAGTCAACGATAGAGACATTCGGTGTGGGGACGCGTATAGCCATACCGTTCAGCTTACCGGCAAGATGGGGCATAACCTCGATGATCGCCTTGGCTGCACCGGTGGTTGTGGGAATCATTGAAAGGGCTGCGGCCCTTGCTCTCCTTAAATCCCTGTGCGGAGTGTCAAGGATACGCTGGTCAGCGGTGTAGGAGTGTATGGTGGTCATAAAACCCTTCTCGATCGTAAACGTCTCATCCAGTACCTTAACCACAGGGGCCAGACAATTGGTTGTGCATGAAGCGTTGGACACGATGTGATCGGAGACCGGATCGTAGGATTCGTGGTTTATTCCCATGACGAAGGTGGGCACCGTGCCCTCACCCTTGGCAGGCGCCGATATTATAACCTTCTTTGCACCGGCCTCAAGATGGGCAGAGGCCTTTTCGTAGGTTCGGAACAGCCCGGTTGACTCGACCACGATGTCCACACCCAGCTCTTTCCAGGGCAGGGCGGCCGGGTCCTTTTCTGCAAGCACCTTTACGTGTCGTTCCTCGATCGTGAACCCGTCGTCTTCGGAAACTGCATCAAGATGCTCGCCGCGGTGAACCGAGTCGTACTTCAAAAGATGCGCCAGGGTCCTGGCATCGGTGATATCGTTGACCGCAACGAACTCGAGTCCTTTGTCCCTGAAAGCACTTCGGAAGAACAGACGTCCTATTCTACCAAAGCCATTGATGGCTACTCTCACCGCCATGTTTCCTCCTAGTTTTTCTTTTTCGCGCCTCTCAAAGAGCGAAGTACTTTACGAACTCAGCGGGAGTAGGATAGGACTCGATTTCTTCTATCTCTTTCTCCTTTGTTTTAATCCACTTATGGATTAACTCTTTGGGGAATAAGCCTTGCTCGGTGAGGAACGAGGCATCTACGTTGAGTGCCCCAAGTGCTTCGGTAAGGCTTGCTGGCAACCGCGGGAACCGGTCGTCGTCGGTCTCGGGCTGGTTTTTGATCAGTTCGCCGGGATTGAGGTCCTTACGGACCCCATCAAGCCCTGCCAGAAGGATTCCTGCAAGGGCAAGGTAGGGATTCGAGGTTGCGTCGGGCACCCGGTACTCGAAGCGCAGATCCTTTGCTCCCCTTACGTATCCTGGTACCCGGAGAGCGGCCTTTCGGTTGGCACGGGAGTGGAACACCTGGGAGGGTGCCTCCATCCCGCCTGTCAAACGACGATAGGAGTTGGTGGTCGGATTCGTAAAAGCACACAAGGCCCTCGAATGCTTGATTATGCCGCCCAGAAACATGAGTGCCGTTTCAGAAAGTTCGTTTTCGTCTTTCTCGGATGAGAACACGTTGCGGTCGTCCTTCCACAGCTGGATGTGGATGTGCATGCCGCTGCCGGCTTCATTGGCAAGGGGTTTGGGCATGAAGGTGGCGTATATCTCACCGGCTCGAGCAGCGTTCTTGATAAGATATTTGACGGTTTGAATCGCATCACCTGCTTGCGAAATATCAAGCAAAGCCGTTTCTATCTCTGCCTGAGCGTAGCCTCCCACCTCGTGGTGATGATACTTTACCTCTATCCCCGCTTCCTCGAGAAGCTTTACCATCTCGCTGCGCAGGTTAGCAAAGGCATCCGTTGGAGGCGTGATGTGGTAGGCGTTCTGCAGTCCCGAAGGGGGCTCTGCCTCGCACGAGGAGACAAGATAACCCGAGGCGGTGGTTTCCAGGTAGAACTCAGCCTCGTCAAACAGATAGAACTCAAACTCAGGCAGCACTAGTATGCGGTCGGCCACCCCTTCTTGGCGTATGAGAGCCACTACTTTTCGGAGTATGTTCCGGGGACAGGCGGAAAAGGGAGTTTTGCCGTCAGGTTCATAGATGTCGCCGTAGAGGCTTGCAGTGGGTCGCTCGTAGAACGGATCTATGAAAAGGTGTGAGGTGTCCGGTTTCACTACGAGGTCGGATTCGGCAACGTTACGGAAGCCGCCGAGTGAGGAGCCGTCGAACCCCACCCCATTGGCAAGAGCCATCTGGAGCCTCGCAATGGGAAAGGTGATGTGGTGAAGCCTGCCTGAGAGATCTGAAAGTTTCAGATCCACAAACTCAACACCGCCTTCCTTCAGTTTATTGATCAATTCCTCGGTGCTACTCATTAAGTCCTCCGTGTGAGGTCACAGAATTACTTTTGTGTCGCTGGATACTTCGTGTTACTCGATGTTCAGGGATTAAATTATATTTTCTAATAAAACGCGTCAACTCTCTTACTCTAACAGATCCTTTTGGAATCCAGCCGTGATTTTCTGTGAGCTGAATCGTTCTTTTCCAAGAGGTGTTTTTCTGAGAGAACGAAGGCATAATTCTCATTATCCTATAGAAGAGCACAATGTTTAAGATGGCTCCTACTTTTGGGGGGTCTAATTCACTTTTTTTATGCCCCTGTTTCTTCTGATACTCGGAAATTCTGTTCCGTAATGATCCTGGTTTTATTTTAAATTGAGGGACCCAGATGTTAAGAAAATACTGTTTTTCACCGTGGGGAGTGTGGTAATACTCCTCGCAGAGGCGTCTAAGTTCGTCTTCAGAAATATCCGCAGGTTTCATGATTACCCTCTCTCCATCAGAACTCCTGTGTGATTTGAAACCGCACGCTTCTAGTCCAGCCTTCGACCGGGCCGGTTAAGATGTCTGCCAGAAGGAACTCCGCTCCCGTACCCTCGTAGATCTCCCACTTAAAAGATAATCCAAGATTCAGAACATCCTCTTGCCTTTGGGGATACACGGTTAACTCAGGAGTAATGCTGAAGACATCACCCAGCACAACGTCTGATACAGCGTAGAGATGAAAGGCATTCTCATCCAGTAGATCGTAGCCCGCTCCAAGGCCCAGATCAAACGCTACCCATCCTGCTGGAATCAGCTTCCCTGCAACGAGGTAGAACCCTGCCTGATTTATATCAACCGATCCCACCGGGTCCTGGGAGTCGAATCCTACAGCGAGTGAGAGTGGGAAGCTTGCCTCATCAAGTATGGCTATCTTGACCTGCACCCCGGGAGGTAGTGGATACCACTCGATCGGCCCAGAACCGATGATGTTTCCGCCTCCGTACGATAGACCGATCTGGAAGCGGTCGAAAAAACCTACACTTAATCCTGCAAGCAATCCACCCCCAGGAGCCAGATGCAGACCGACGCCGTAAGAGCCATGGCTGGCAACCCTTGCATCAGGACGGTGTACATAGGACTGCCCAAATGCCACACACCCCATTGCAAGGAGCAGAAGGGGAATAAAGATAGGCCGTTTCGCTTGGGGGTTCTCTGTGGCGAAGCGCTTACGGTTCATACCCCTATCTTATCCCTCCCTGTGACGATGTCAAGCTTTGGGTCAGAATGGGATGTGGAAAAAGAGGCTACGCTAGCGAGGTGGCAAAATCTTTCCCAGCTCCTTGATGCCAAAGAGCCTGGCGAGTCCAAAATAGATGAGTGCAAAAAGCACGAACCCCGCCCCAAGCATGAGGAGGATCGGAAGAAATCCCTGAACTTTGTCAATAAAGTAGAAGCGATATCCCAGATAGATGGGCAGTAGCGCAAGCACCGCCGCGGCAAGCACCCGCAGACCGTAGAGCGGATGGTCGCCTGCCTTCCAGCCAGGCAACTTGCGCTTGAGAAAGACCATCAAGATGCTCATGGAGAAGAAGGAGCAAAACGTGGTGGCAAAGGCAAACGCACGGAAACGCCGGGTCCTAAGAACTACAAAGGCCAAGAGCAGGTTTAAGCTGATATTGAGCACCACGCTTACCAGGTTCACGAACATGGGGGTGCGGGAATCCTTGAATGCGTAGAACGCGACCGAGAGCGTCCGCACCGAAGCGGCAGCCCAGATGCCGGCCACGTACAGTATGAGAGCCTGGGCGGTATAGCTGGTGTCCAAAGATGTAAACTCCCCTCGCTGATAGATCACCCTGATGACAGGCTGGGCGAATGCGATCACAAAAAACAGGGTGGGGATCAGGAAAACCGAGATGGTTCTAAGAGACCGCCGGATGGATGAGGCAAGACCTGCAAGATCGCCCTCCGCCCTTTGCTTGGAAAAAAGGGTTAGACTCACGGTTCCCACCGCTGCGCCGAAAAGAGCCAAAGGAAGGTGCATCACCCGATAGGCGTATGAAAGCCATGAGACCGAGCCTTGCTCTAGAAGCGCGGCAAGAAAGGTGTCCACCGCCACCTGGATCTCCACAAGACCTAAACCTATTACCACAGGTATCCAGAGCTTAAGCACCCTGCCCAGATCAGGCGAGCGCCAGTTGACGTAAGGCCTGTACCGATAGCCCATCCTCCAGACCGCGATGTAGGGAATCAGGAACTGGAAGAAGACGCCTACCAAACCGCCCACAGCCATGCCTGTAACCGGATCCAAGCCCTTAGATATCCAGAAGTTGTAGGTCAGGTACGCGAGGGCGATCGAGCCGAGGTTGAAAAACGTAGAGCTTACCGCAGGAAGAAAGAAGCGGTTGTGAGCGTTCAGCACACCTGCAGACCAGGCCGAGAGCGAGATGAAGAGAAGGAATGGGAATAGAATTCGGTTGAGGAGGGTGGTGAGCTCAATCTTTCCAGGGATACCCTTAAACCCGTGCCCGATTACTGATACGATCTGTGGTGAGAAGATTATACCAAGCACGACCAGACCACCAACCACTATCAGTAGGGTATTGAAAAGGTTATTGGCCAACCGCCACAGATCGCGGCGATCAGAGGTTTGCATCTTCTCAACGAAGACCGGAACAAAGGATGCGGCCAACGCGTTCTCGGCAAAAAAATCACGTAAGAGGTTGGGGATGCGGAAGGCGATCTCGAAGGCGTCTTTGGCGAACCCGGCGCCGAAGAGTGAAGCCATCACCACCTCCCGCGCCAGCCCGGTAAGACGTGAGATCCCGGTGGCTAGAGAAAATCCTACTACTCCGCGGCGAAAGCCTGCACTCTCCTTGGTCTTATTCAACAGATTAGTATACAGCGTGATTACTTAGACGTCAAGAAGGCATCACCTTGAATGCACCCGGAATAAATGCTCCTTTGATCCCCCTGAATCCCCCTTACCAAGGGGGAACTAAAGGGGGATTACCACCCCACGCATCTACTTCGCATCCACGCGGGGACCCCAAAAACGGAATCCCGTTAGCGTAGCACGACGACTTTTGTGTCTGCCGAGTAACCTCGGTTGAAACCCGTGCGAAATAAACCCCTGAAGGCAGGGAGGAGGGCTGGGAGGAGGGTATCTTCTGCGGTCTCTCTGCGATTTATCTGGCGATGGCCGGAGATTTAGTAGAGCCTGAGCAGGGGATTCACCAGTTGGTGTCGCCCTGTGAGGTCACCGAGAAGAAGTAGGAGTCTGCCGAATAGCCGCCGTCGGGTATGGTGTCGCTGCCTCCGCCAGTCTTGAATACGTCGCTCGTGTAGCACTCAAGGCCGAGCAGCATGGGCAGCGCGAGAAGGGGCAGGACAACCACAAGCCCCAGCTTTACGATCCTTCTGTTCACTTATGACCTCCTTTGAGGGCTGTCAGCGAATAGCCGTTTCATTCCACGATAAAGACCTCGGTCAAAACGCTCTGCCAGCCCCCTGACTGCTCGTTCAGGTTGCGGATGAATCGCTCGATCTTGTCTGAAGTAAGCCACGAGACCCCCTCCCGCATGGATAAGAGGCCCTTCCACTCCACCGGTTTGCGCGTGGCGATAACCTTGGTCCAGTTGAATCCTGCAGGGGGCACGGCCTGGAAGGCAACGTCCTCTGCCCGCGGGATGATTACCCGTCCCGAATATAGATTAGCTGATTCGTCAATCCCTGGATAGATAAAGTAAAAACCCTGGGTCTCGGTATCGAAGCCGATCACGTAAATGTAGGAACGCTGTTTAAGATCAACCTCGAGCTTGAACCACTCCCCTGTCTTTAACTCACGATTAGTGGGTTCTCTCCCCTTAACGGTAACCACCATTGCAGAATCGATAAGGCCTGTCTGTGGGCCGGGCTCGACAAACTCCGCATCGCCTCCCAGGTAGCTGGGCCGCAGATGGCCTCTTAAGTAAGCATCAAGGGTCTTCTTGGTCTCGTTCCTCCGGCGGGATTTCGTCTTCCGCTCTCTTGTACCTTATCGAATCGGGGTGAATCGGATATCGCGACCAGTTAGGGTGCGGTTCGTCTAGCCAGTACCAGTGACGTTCAACCCAGCGCCACCACTCGGATTTCGGACCAAGAAACTGAGGCTTGGCCTTGCATATGGCATGTATGCGGAACACAACACCCTTGCGTTCGAAGAAAACATTCGTCTCGTATTGCATGTGCCATTTAACCCCTCGGTATACGTAGGGCACACGTTGACTGAATACCCGCGCAGATCGTCCCTTGAAGGTGGCTGCGAAACTAGTATCCCACTGGGCTTCCTTGGATATCTTGAATCCTTCACCTGGCATAGACCCTGCTTTAAGGCCTTGACTGTCCGTCGGTAGGGAATCCCATATAATGATTATGCTGCCGTCAGGCATGCATTGATCTTCTCCCGGAGGCATCCAGTCAACGATGTATTCCACCGCTCCCCTTTCAGGGGTTCCAGCTATTGCTTCAGGAACAAGAAAAGGAGCTACTTCAAAATAATCATGAATTTCCATATCAACCGGGTGCATAATGCCTAAGGTGTCGGTGTCTTTTATCCAGAATGGACGAGCATGCATAAACTCGTAGAATTCTTCGTGTTCTGGATCAAGCTCGAAATCATCGGATGAAAAGCCTGCGATTTTTTTCTCTTCCGGAAGCGAATCCGTCTCCACAAGAAGGGTATCCCCTGACGATTCGGCACCTTCCTGCTTAGGTGCCTTGCACACCACGAAAGGCATAGTAAGAGCCAATGCCAACCAAAAACAAATAGTAGATTTCACATGTTTATTATAACCGGATATGTTCCCTGTCGAGAGGTGATCTGCCGGTCTACAGCATCCGGTAATCTCTCACGATCCATACACCCACTTCTGGTAAGCCTCAGGGCAGAAGAACCTCATCGCCTCCCAGGTTGCAGGTCCGCAGATGGCTTCTTCCCTTTCTTCCATCAATTGGTAAAGCACATCGGTTTCTTTGGGCAGCCAATACTCATGGTCTTCCCAATCCTTCGTATCCTTGGAATAGAGCCTGCGGTAGTAATGCTTGGTCTTATCCGTATCCTCAAGATTCTTAATGGCGTGATCCTGGAAATACCAAAGCAGCCGGTGAACGGTATCCTTGTTAAAAAGGCCCCAGTTAGGTTCGGGTGAGGGCCGATTCCTCCACTCCCACAGAATCCGCTGCATCTTCTCCACCCACCCGGGTTTCGAACGCCAACCAGGTCTTACCTGCTTGGTATCGAAGCTGGCGAAATGAAGCTCGGGCAGCCCCATGTGCTCCTGACCGACATACTCCCCTCTTTCTTTCTTCTTGAACTTGAAGAAGTCCACACCCGGCCAGATGGTAACCGGAATCTCAGTCAGGGGGTTCTTCGGACCGCCGTGGATGTATGCTGTAAGCATGAAATACTCGTAACGATCCTTCTGCCACCCCCGGATGTTTATGCACCCGGTTGAACCTTTGCCAACCTCCGTATTTTGACCGTAATGTATATTGGTGTAGGTGAGGTCCTCGTATATCTGAGCCGTTTCGTCTACGTAATGGGGTTGTTCGGCTGGTTTACGCCAACCTAGAGTTTTGTTCTCTTCCTTGGTGCAAGGATTAAGCGCCCTGTATCTTTTTTTATGTGCCCCACGACGAAAGGCATGTTGCCCCAGGCCCATCTGAGCGGTTTTCTTGTCTGCGCGATCGTAACCTGGATTAACCGTCCCAGGGAAGATGTGGATGTGATTGCCCGGGGTCAAAAAGTTCTGCTCCCATTTTCGTTTAACGTCCTCTGAGACCTTCAGGTGAGGATCGTTCCACACCGGAAGAGCGAGATCATCCTTGAGTAGTTCCATTTTTTCTGCAAGCTCGCCGGGCTTCGGCTTATCTTGCTCAGGCGCCATCCACTGTCTTACCCATTCCAAGACCTCTTTTGAACTGGGGATAGTGTACCTTAAAATCACAACGTCATCGAATCGGTTGAAGACGTTTTTGACCAACTTCAGCTTTCCACCCTTGTTATGCAGGTAGGCGTCTTGATTGGTGACCTTAACCCCCTGCAGGCACAGTATGTTGATAAAATACCCCTGATTCGAAGAGTAAGCTCCGATGTAACCCATGGAGCGGTCAAACTCCCAGGGACTCATCACCGTTTCCTGCTTGTATGCTAGACCGTAAACCTCGGGATCAAGCTCGGCGTCACCGGGCTTGTTTACGAACCGTTCGTCAGCCATATCTCGATTCTGCTTCAATATGTGAAGAGTGCAATAGAAACCTGACGAATCGTCACTCGATAACAACGTTTCCCTCGTGCGACGGGAGCAACCTTGACAACCCTCACTTCTTTCATATAGTTAGCCGTAAGGCGGCATAGCCAAGTGGTAAGGCGGCGGTCTGCAAAACCGCTATTCCTGTTTCCATTAAGCAATTGAGAAAGCTCAACATAAGCCAGAACTGACGAGATTAGGAGACTTAAAGAATTGTCTCTATGTTCTTCATGGTCTTCATAGTCTCCAAAAGTGTGCTAAAACTAGCACACTTTCTGGCACAGGAAAAATAGGGGCAAGGAAGTGGTGCAAAAGTGGTGCAATTTTGGTGCAGGGGTTTAGGGCAAAAGCAGGTACAACAAATCCCATTTTGTTGCCAACTAGGTGAAGATATTCACTTCCTTTCGGGAGGATACTAACTTCTGCACAGTTATTCAAATACGCGTGCTCAACGCCTTACGGCATCAGAGGAAGGAGCACGAAGATGGGGGCTGGGAACGAAGATCAGAAGGCAGAGTGCTCAACGCCTTACGGCATCAGAGGGAGGAGCACGGCCCCCTCAAAGGTCTTGCAATCACCCTGCTTGCTGTGCTCAACGCCTTACGGCATCAGAGGGAGGAGCACGAATTGTACACCGAGGGAATCTTACCTCTGCTACTTGTGCTCAACGCCTTACGGCATCAGAGGGAGGAGCACAGGACTATACCGTTGCGACCGCTTACACTGATGAGTGCTCAACGCCTTACGGCATCAGAGGGAGGAGCACCCGGATGTCATGAGGTTCAACCCTATCTTCTTTTCGGTGCTCAACGCCTTACGGCATCAGAGGGAGGAGCACGGACTACTAACCCCTTGACATTGTCTCTAATGTATGTGTGCTCAACGCCTTACGGCATCAGAGGGAGGAGCACGCCGCCAAAGAGGCCACCACCCTGGGTTCCTTTCGAGTGCTCAACGCCTTACGGCATCAGAGGGAGGAGCACGGATATTTACTTAGATGAAAGTCCTCAAATAGTTATGTGCTCAACGCCTTACGGCATCAGAGGGAGGAGCACTCGCAACTCAACACCCATCGCGCGAAATTCACGGGGTGCTCAACGCCTTACGGCATCAGAGGGAGGAGCACGCCCGATCTGCGTCTTCCCACGATTTAATCTCTGTGTGCTCAACGCCTTACGGCATCAGAGGGAGGAGCACCCCGAGAGAAGGGTTCGCTTGCGTCCGCCTTAGAGAGTGCTCAACGCCTTACGGCATCAGAGGGAGGAGCACAGGCTTGCCCAGCGTCAGTGTTACGAATCCCAATAACCGTGCTCAACGCCTTACGGCATCAGAGGGAGGAGCACAAACTGTTCATGATTAACACCTAAATATTGTGTCTGTGCTCAACGCCTTACGGCATCAGAGGGAGGAGCACCTCCTGATGGCATTATACCTTCTACGGTTCCACTAGAGTGCTCAACGCCTTACGGCATCAGAGGGAGGAGCACTCTTACCTCCTTCACGCAGCTGCGTTTTCTTGCGTGTGCTCAACGCCTTACGGCATCAGAGGGAGGAGCACGATGAAAGCGATTGCAGGATGATGTTGCACGTGGAAGTGCTCAACGCCTTACGGCATCAGAGGGAGGAGCACTCCACATCATCAATTCGTACCCAATCATTTTCAAGTGCTCAACGCCTTACGGCATCAGAGGGAGGAGCACACGAACGTATCCGGCGTTCCAAGTCCCGACTCGAAGTGCTCAACGCCTTACGGCATCAGAGGGAGGAGCACATGATCTGTTGTTCTCCCTGATGGAGATTTAGCATGTGCTCAACGCCTTACGGCATCAGAGGGAGGAGCACATTCCCATTAACATTAGTAGTTAGTTCCACTCTATGTGCTCAACGCCTTACGGCATCAGAGGGAGGAGCACGTTGACATCGGTGTGGACAGTAAACGAACGTGCGCGTGCTCAACGCCTTACGGCATCAGAGGGAGGAGCACGCAGCCAGTTGATTGCCTTGCGTCGGGATAGGTGCTGTGCTCAACGCCTTACGGCATCAGAGGGAGGAGCACGTGCGCGTCCCAGTTCGGGCAGCCGCTTCTGGAAGTGCTCAACGCCTTACGGCATCAGAGGGAGGAGCACAAGCCGCAGCTAAAGCGCTCAAGCCTTTGCTCGAGTGCTCAACGCCTTACGGCATCAGAGGGAGGAGCACTACCAGTACCTCAGCGCCGACCACGTTGTTCTCGTGTGCTCAACGCCTTACGGCATCAGAGGGAGGAGCACTATACCTATCCACTCAACTCTGGGGAACATACCGTTGTGCTCAACGCCTTACGGCATCAGAGGGAGGAGCACTGCACCATTCGTAACTTTCGATGCAGCTAAAGTTCGCTTGTCCCAATTCAAGCACCTTCACAAGTATCCTAACCCAGGCGATAAACATGACTTCATGATCCTTCTCACCTCTCGTGTCCGCACCTATAACCTCCAATCTAAGTCGGACTTAATTCTTTGTTCGTTTTCTTTCAAGCGCCATTTGCGCTCAAAATAATCCATAACTTCTTCTCCCGCAAATAGATACAACAATTCACTTCACAACCTTTCGTCGTCAAGTTGCGATGCTTGAACGAAATCAGCTAGACGATCTCAAACCCAGTTACCTCCTTGGTCCATTCAAGGTCTTCTTTTCTTTGACGAATCTTGGCCGCACATCGTTCACACAGACCAATGATCAAGATGTCATCGTCGTCAGTCGTAATCTGCATCAACTCCCAGCGCAAACGTTCAACCTGGCGTTTGGTTAACCTGCAGCGGAACAGGCTGTATTGCAGTCTGACCCCATAACCTTTGAGATGCCCTGCCACGCAGCGCAGACGCTTCGGGTCGCGAACGTCGTAGGCAATCAGATACCACAGCTTGTGCTCCGCCATAGCTACCGAAGCCTCATGTTTGCAAACAGCCCGGGCGAACCTGTCCATTCCTTTTCCAGTAGTCGAACCTCAAGTTCAAGCAGGCGTGCGTAGGAAAGCGAGTAGCCGATAACGGGATGCTTCCAGGTTTGCTCCAGGCGCTGTTCAAACAGCTTGATTGCTTTTTTTCTGCCGGAATCGGACAACCAGACCCGCGCAGCGGTTACGCTGAAGTCGGCATCCGGATCCCATTGCAGACGATTCAGCGAACCTACCAGCACTATGTCCCAAACAGGGACTCGGAAGAGTTCCATCATGTCCAGCACCAGCGGATGTGCCGACGAACGGGGTGCGTGAAAGAAGCCAAGCCCCGGTTCCAAACCAACGGCCAGCACCGCCTGCATCACCGCCTGGTAAAGCAGAGCATAGCCGAATCCCAGCAAGGCGTTGAACCTGTCCCTGGGTGGACGGCGGTTGCGCCCATTGAAACGCAGTTCCTGCGGAACCGTGTCGTGCAGCAAGTCAGGCAGTGCTGTAAAGTAGGCGCGTCCGGCCATACCCTCATGCCCTCTAAGTTCGTCAACCCCTTCGGCGCAGGCCGCTTGTTTCAGGGTGGTGCGCATGGCGGCTATTGAGCGGACTATGGTTTCCGAACGTTCTGCACCGCGAGTAACACGCAAGACGTACCGAAGCGCACCCTCTACCTTTGCCGCAACTAGTCTGCGCGCCAGACTTAGACACATACCCGGATTAGATAATGCAAGATACTGACGAAGCTTTCGTTGTACGGCTCCTGCGTCAGGGGTAATGCCTGTTACGTAATGTTGTCCAGCCGAAAGCCAATGGACGGCGATATTGTTGTAGACACAAAAATGCAGCGCCTGGGTGGTTATCTGCGGGTATCCATGAAGAACAATACTGCCCACTTCTCTGACCGGGAAGACGCGACGCTCGCCTTCCTTGGTTTCAACCTTTAACGTATCCCCGGAACGCGCGACGTACGCGCCGTGTTCGGTTACGTGTATTGTCTTCAGTTCCTTCTCGGCGGGAAAGAGACGAACCGGTTTCCTGGTTGGATCGCTTACAAACCTTTCCTCCTCAGGCAGGCAAACCGGGGCTAGGGAGCACTTTGCACAAAGACGATCATTCTCGGTAACCGGAGGACGGTTAGGCAGCTTTCTCAACTCTCTTGCGCGAGCTACGGCTGCACGAACGCCGTCTCGTGCAACCTCATCCAAGGGTACTCTAACGGTAACGTTATCTGCGTGGTAGCGTACTCGTCCTTCAGGGATAACCTCGTCGGTCTCCTCTTCAAGAAGCATCCCGTAAGCGCTAACCTGCAAAGCATCGGACGGCCAGGCGTGAGCCTTATCGTTTTCTCTGTGCGCACGACCTCGCTTGTGTTCATAAGGAATAAGGCTGCCGTCGCGGCGGCGCAGGCAATCAACCTTTCCTGTCAGACCGAGCGCCTTGCTTGCCAACTCTCGGCTGCTCCACTCGCCGGACTCTTCTTCGGATTCTCTCAGGTGTTCATGGAGTGTTCGCCCGGCATAGACAGAAGCGTCCGCAATACGAATTTCCTCGACCTCTTCAAGGTAGAAAAGCCGTTCGCAGTAAGCCAGGGCGTGCAAAGCCATCACTCGGATGAGAGGAGCGTGAGCGTCTATCAATACCCGACCTCCACCCAGGCCGATTCCGGAGGCTCCGTAGATGGTTTCTCGGTTGGCGCAAACAAGGCTGAGCGGGTTTGAGACATGTCAGCGCGGTCTATGCTGATGGTTAAGCGCGTCACGTGTTCTCTAAGGCCTTCTTCTTGACCTGAAGAGAAGGGGACAAACCAGTAAGCTTCGGATGGACTTTCAACGGGTTCCAACTTGTCTATCAGAAAGTTATTATCTCCCAGGAAAGGCAAGCCATAGGTGCGTAGTGAGTTGCCCTTTAGACCTTCAATTATCCGGGCTTCGATTTCATCGTTGCCATCAATGCAGACGTAGGCGCGGAGGTCGGAAAGGAAGGCGCGGCGGACAGGGGTGACGTTATACTTGCTTCCTTTACATCTGCGATAACCTTCTTCCTCCTTAGTTATTTCTTTATCAGGAGAAAAAGGATCAGGGATTTTATCCTTTCCCCCGACAAGATAGTTGTGCAACTGCTGGTAGATGCTGTGCTGGGCAGGGAACGAAACTGCACCTAACGCTAAGCGAAATCTCGGCAAGTCCTTTTTGATAAGGGTCATTGGCTGATTTTCGTCTTTCTGTCTCATCTCGATTCCGGCTACGTTAAGCAAAAGACCGTATGCGGCAGAGGGTGTAATGAATTCGGCAGTTGGACGGAAGCTGCCCGCAGTAAACGTCCTGAACGCAGCAAATGGCGCTTGCAGATTAAGACAAAGCATGGCTTTATCTCCTATAATGCGTCGTTGCCGACTTGCTCTAACAAGCGCTGAGGGCTACGGTCCAGCTTGACTCCTTTTTTGCCTAACGTCTTAGTCGTTTCTTCGTCCATGTCCTTGACGATCTTTCCGCCGATGTAGAATTCTTTACCGAATTTCTTTTCTATCTCCTTGAGCTTCTTTGCAAGTTCCATCTTCTTGTTCTCGTTTTTTTCCTTTTCCAGTTCGTCTTTGAGTTTGTTGTACTCAGCAAGGTCATAGTAATCACCATTCTTTATCCCCTCTACAATCTCTGGAAGGTTATGTTTGCCATCCTCGGTGATCTGGAACCCGTAAGTGCTGTAGCCTGCCACAAGCTGTTTGGTTAAGCGGAGCACGATGCTTGCCGGAGCCATTTCAAAGTAACTGCGGGCGTGATTTCCTGCCGCGCCATTCAACTGACCGATGGCCTTAAGAAGGGTCTTTGTCCACTCCGGCTTGCTTTTGCATTCCTCCAGATTCAAGGCTAATGGGTACTGGTAAGCGGTAACGGTCGTTTCGCGGTAAAGCAGTTGTGCATTCTCGACATTCTTATGTGCTTTAATATCCTTGGCCGTCTTATCCTGAGGCGATTGGGTAAAAACGCTGTCGTGACGGTAAGGCTGGAGGGCAACCGCCATGTTCATGCGAAGGATGGAGTCGCGTTTGAAGGTAAATGTCTTGAGATCACGTTTCTTTTTCTTTAACTCCTGCTTAATCTTCTTTCGATCCGTTCCTGTAGCGGCTACTAACCAACCCATAAAGAAGTCGTCGGCGTATTTCTCGGCATCAGGATAGTCCTTAAACTTCACGGCGAGTTGCTCCTCATCAGGTAAACGAGTTCTGTTGTACGGCAAACCAAGAGTCCGCAAGGTTTCACGCAGAGCGTTGCGCATAGCCTCGGGCGAGATGATGGCATACTCAAAACGTCCACTGGTGATTTTTTGAATCACGCTTCGGTTTTCCGCACTCTCGCCCCTGTAGTTCGAGCTTGGCGCGGTGTAGGTTAATACGGTTCCAAAAAGGTTCATGACTTTCCTCCTTTTTCTTTGCTTGTTCCTGCAAGATACGAGCAGGCCGAGAGGGCCAGCATCGCCAGGGTTTTGACCTTTTCCGATTCAGCTATCAAGGCGTGACTGACCGCGAGGTAGTCCTCTTCAGGCAGCCACTGCGGTACTGAACAGATGGTTCCTGTGAAGTATTCAACGAAATCCTTTTCCCTGCGTCCGCGCATGGCCAGGAAGGCATCGCTGCAGACCTTCTCTCGTGCTTCGCGGTATTCCTTCGGGTAAATGGTTCGCCTTTTTTCATCCTTGTTGTTCTTAAAGTCCTCGTACTTCTTGCCGGACTTCTTTTCTGTTCTGTAATTGACGTATGCCTGTATTAATCTGTAGACACGTCGCGCCAGTAGATCATCCTGGTCTTTCTCATTCATGGGTTTGCCTCCTTTACTTTTAAGCTCACTTTCTACGTCTCTAAGCTTACGGCTAGCATCATATCCGAAGAACGGAAACCTCCGGGGCGTATCAGAACTAGTCCAGACAAAAAATTCCCAGGGGTAATTCGCAAACAGGGTTTGCATTCCGGTATACCACGGGTTCCCAGCTAGCAGATTCTTTATCCGCTGCGCCTTGTATAGGGGGTTTCTGTAGTCCTCCCGCATTCTTTCGTAATCTTGCAGGATTTGCTTATCCGGTAGTATACGCTCAGCCGCAAGGGTACGGATATTGTTGCCCTGTTTTTCTAAATGGAAGATTTCAACTGCGGACAAGCTGTACTTGATCTCCTTTTTTGCTATCCGTTCACGAGTCATGTGGTATAGATATTCCAAGCCGCCTTCTTCAGGAATATCTATCAAAGCCGCCTTGGGCCGATACCCGGCTACTTCCGTTTCAAGGCTTTGAAGTAGCTCTTTTGCATCATCAACAAAGAAATTGAGATCGGAAGGTTCTGGGATAACTACAGCGAACCCGGCGTGTTCCAATTCACCATCCAATTTAACCCGGCGTGGAACGAAGATTAAACTTGAAATAAGCCAAAAGAAAAGCAGAAAGTTTTGCTCTACCTCGCCTTGGAACGGCACCCTTTCCGCATTAACGTCCTGAGCGCCGATAAAAACAGTGCTGGCGATGTTTTCTATAGGGGTCTTTGCTTTTGTTCGTGCTATCCTTGCTTTCATTAACTTAATCCACCATTTGGTCCCTTCCGATGACGGCTTTTCTTCCGCGCGTTCATTAAACACGCCTCGTTGTTTAGGTCTTCCCCTAAGTGTACTCCACAACATATCGCGCCAAAGCTTTAACCATAGACCATCGCCGTCGGGATAGAAAGACGATAGAAATTTACCCGCAGGTTGGATCTGATCATAGACATACCGTTTCACAATCTTTTTCTTTCCACCCTTTAGTTCAACTTCTTTTTCCACGATTCTTTTTGGCTCTATCGGTTTCTTTTCCTTGTCTTTCCTCTGCGTTTTAGATTCAACCTCACCCCACTTCGCATCGAACAGATCGTCGAAGAGCCTTTGCATACTTTCCTCTGTGAAAGAAATCCTGGCCCCGGAAGCGGTGCAATTCTCCACTTTGGGCAAGGGTTTCATTTTTCTCATGCGCATGGATTCAATCATCAAAAGCAGACCGGCAAGCCCTGCCTTGTGCTGGGCCGTGGGCAGGCCGTACAAATCGTAATCCAGTACGATTGTTTTCTCTTCGGTTTGTGCGTCGTTCATGGTTGCTCCTCCACAGGAGTTTTAAAGAACCCGTACTTGGGCAGATAATGATTTGCTTTTGCCTTTCCAAGCCACCGATTGAGACGACTGTCACGTTCTGCAAACTTACGAGGAACCGGAACAATAAAGCCCGGTTTCTGGGGCGCAGTAGCCTTAAGATAGGCGTCAATTTCTGAATCCAGTACGGCTTGTATAGTGTATTCCTCAATGTCCCTCAAAGATTCCTCCCTGGCTTGCGCCCAAGGACCGCTATCAAGAAAGGCCGAGTAGCGTTCTACCTCAACTTCACCTGAACCGAGTTCTTCAAGCAGTTCCTGAAGCCTGGCCTGACTTACGGTTTTACCGTCCAGCGCTTGCAGGAAATTGACGGAACCTTCAAGTTCCTCCTCTCGGTAGGGTTTCATACCATCAGGTTGATAGACGAATACTTTCCCTAATTTCTCCGATTTTGGCTTGCGATTGCAGCGGCCCATACGTTGGATAAGGCTTGTGATGGGTGCCGACTCAGAAATGAGGACATCAGCATCTAAATCCAAACTCATCTCGCAAACCTGGGTAGTTATTGCAAGGGCTTTGTTCTTTTCTTGCTGAAAGGCGGAGACGACTTCTTTATGACGTTGCTTGCGGTCATCGAGCTTGAACCGACTATGGTAACAAAGGGCATCATCAAGCTTCCTTGCTAAGTTCTGACATCTTTCCACAGTATTAACCACCCAGAGCACCTTTTTTCCAGCTTCGAAGGCTTCAGCGGCAACTACACGAGCTTCATTGTCATTGGCAATTTTTAGCACCGCGTAGCGGGGCATCTCTGCAAAGGCTTGGGAATCTGAAAATTGCTCTTTGTCTTCTGGGAAGACTTTCAAACCGCATTCTTGCATATCTACAATCCTTCTTGCAGACAGACTGGCGGTCATGCATAACACCGGCACGTCAAAGTGTTCCAGAAATAGCTTCAATGCTGAGAACAGGCTTCTATCAAAGCTGTGAATCTCGTCTATCACCACGACACTATCGACAAAAAGGGGAAGCAAACAAGTTGATCGGTACGAATACTGCATGAACCCCAAAAACTGATCCACGGTTGCACTGAAGATGCGCCTTTGCCAATAGCTAAGGGCGAATAGGCGATCTTCCGTTGTGTAATCTTTGCCGCGCCTTTTATCTTCAGGATTCCCAAACATGCCGATCAGTTCGTATTCGGCGGTTCCGTGGATAAGCGCCGCGTCCGTTTTAGCCCAAGCTACGTAATCACGAAAGCCTTCATTGGCGGTGCCGCGTGTGGGGTAAAGAAAGATAACACGGGCCACAGGACGTTCCGAAGCCCTTGCTTTTATCCAGCGCCAAGCGGCAAGCGTTTTCCCGCTCCCACACGGTGCAAGCAATAATGCCCTTTCCGACAGCTTTCCTGCATCTTCTTGCCATGTCTGCCACTCGAAGGGCAAATCTGGATTTCGTTTTTGAATCTGTGCGACACGCGGGGTTATGACTTTATCTTCAACTGCACAGCCATCCAGAATCAGGTCGTCACGGAACGCTTCTTTAATCCAGGTCTGGATAGGTTTACCTTCCCTGGCCAAACCTGAGCCTACCCCATCGGCTTCTATTAAAGCCGTGCGAACTGCCCTCAGTAATCTGTATCTTTGATTGTCTTCATGAAGTCTTCGCCTGAAGTGATACATAGCCCTTGTAACTTCTTTGCGTAAATCTCCCAAGTAAAAGGCTCCGTTATCTTCACGAAAAGACCAGTACTCTTCGATACATTTTTCCGGCGGTGAATCGGCCTGTAGTCTGGAGGAAAAATGTTCCATGACTTCTCGAATCCCATCCGGGTAGACCTGGAAACGATTACGATCAGGAGTGAGCTTCTTTGCAAAACTATCCGGCTTGGCTCTTAAATGATGGCCGATGACCGAGGAGACTACTATTTCTGTGTCGAGATCAGGAACCGAAGCCAACCATTGTCTTATTTCAGGCAGCCACAACAGCAAGCCGCTAAGATGTTCATGACGAATTACCTGCGTATTGGCTGGATGTTTAATCGCTTCCTGAAACCCGCTATTGGCTTTTCCGATGTCATGTAGAATACAAGCAGCGAGACCGTTAACTAAGAATTGCTCGCTCCCCTCCAGCTTGAAAAACCGTAGCCACTGTTCAGTCAGGCGAGTAGGGTTTCCTGCGTTTCCGAACATACATTCAAAACTTTCAACTACATTCTGACTGTGCCCAAGAAGGGTTTCCTCATGTTGGGGATCGTCCCGTTTCTGGGGGGTCTTTGCTAACAGCATTTCTGACACCCTTAACCTAGTATCTTATTTTACCTCCGATCTGGAATAAAGATACCGCACCCGAAGCGACGTCTGCCGCCGAGCCCCTTTTCTTGCAGGCGGATTGACTCCTCAGCGGTCAGCTCTTCTACTCTTACGGCAAAACCCACAATCTCTTTATCACGTATTCGAATAGTTCGTCTCAAGACAGGAGAACGAGAACCGGTTTCTTTATCTTCGTTGGCCTGAGCAATATGGGATTGCGCTATCAGGGACGGTTTGCCTTTTATGTCCAGTGCATCCAATTGTCGTTGAACCGCCTCCAGGAAAGGCTCCGGTTCCATGAATCCCTTGATTACAACAAGACGGCTGTAAAGCCGGGCAGAAGGGATTAAGGCGCGTGTTTGAGGAACGCCGATGCGGATCTTGTGTTCTCCGATACTCAGCTCTTTTCCGGCTAAAGGCAGAACCTGATTGATACGATCAGATGAAATCCGGAAAGTCAATGAACTTCGCTCGGTAAGTGAGAGTAGCCGACCACCGGCAAGCTGTCCAGAAATAGGGTGTAACCCGATTTCTTCATCTCCGTGTATCGCAGGGATGTATTTAGATACCGAGGAATAAAGCTGATACCCGTGGTCTGCAGGGATGTTTGATCCCTGGAGTCGAAACGAAACGTCCACAACAGGCATTTTTGTGCTCCCTTTGAATAAAGTCTTTGTAAAAGATGTTAGTGTAAAGCACTTTTTTAATTTTGTCAACCCCTCAAACCGCAGTGCTTTTAGGAATGAGGCACCGTCCAGTAAGCGTGAGGCGGGGCTGCCGCAGGGCGCGTAGTTTCGTTAGCCGCAGCCCACATCTTCAGGACGTTTTGCCAACCTTGGTCTCTTACTTAAAAGGCAACACCCTGGTTCGGTCTCTTGCGGGCAAGGCTTTCTGCGCGACCGAGGACAGCCAACGGCGAGCTGCCTTTCACAATAGGGTGGTCGGGTGGGGTTGGCACCGTGAGCGCAGTGAAGCACAGCGAAACCGGAGCGGTGAGGTGCAGCGGGCGGATATGGCTTGAGGAAAAACACCGACAACGGAGGGGCTTTTGACGAAAGGCTACTGCTGGCGCGCACCCTTCTTTATCTTAGGTAGCTCGCCATTCAGTTAACATAATCTATGAGGGGAGGCTTTAATTAGTCTGGAAACCCTTCTAGATAGGCGAAACCGGGAAGTCTCATACAACTCGTTTAAGCATCGGGGCAGTATTTCCCCTAATGCAGAAGAATCACTCGCGAGACCTTACTCCCGCTACCTCTCTTAATCTCTTGGATAAAGTAGACTCCTCGCGACATACCATTCCCCCAGGTGATTGTGCCGGATGGACTTGCGGAACGCACCTCATCCACCTTGCGGCCGCAGGCGTCGAAGACGCTGGCATGGAAACCTTGTGGGTGATCCGCGTACCGCAGTACGATCTCGCGACCGATTGAGGTAACCAACTCAAACGATGCCTCGACAATCGGCTGCTCCTCTATGCCCGTACAACGAAAAGTAACCGACATCGGCCTGGTAGGTAAGGAATCATCCCCAGCGCTCGTCGCGTAAAACGTAGCCTCGTACTCTGAGATAGCTTCCGCTATCCACTCCGCAAACTTCACACCCGTATACTCTATTTTCTCTACTGTTTCCCAGGGGCCAAGCCCTCTCTGGATAAGCACACTGTCGTGATAGACCTCGCTGTGGAACGAAAAATCTGTAATCTTACAGTGGCAGTAGAAGGGCTTGGGGTAATTTTTAGTGCTAAGATTCGTAAAATGAGCATGAGGAATCATGCTGTCAATGTCTTCCCCTTTTTCCGGAACAATTATTTTGGAACAAGATATCTCGAGAGGCATATTCCCGAGGGAATCTGTCTTGATCAGCCAGAGGTCCCTGCTTCCTCCCCCAAAGGATTCTGTCGAACCCACGATAATGTAGCCGCCATCCGAGGTCTGGTCCAACTCGTAGCCGAAATCCTCTCCGCCTCCCCCGTAAAGCTGTGTCCACAGCGTGTCACCGTTCTCGTCAGTTTTAAGTAACCATACATCATTTTCTCCTCTGACATAAAACCACGACCAACCAACGACTATGTAACCGCCATCCTTTGTTTCCTCCACGCATCTCCCTTCATCCCCGAAATTCCTGCCATAGGTCCGCGTCCAAAGGGTATCACCATCTTCATCGGTTTTGAGCAGCCAGATGTTGTATCCTATACTCCCTGAAATAATGTATCCACCGCTGCTGGTTTCACGAACACAGTAACCTTCTTCGTCAAGTCGATTACCGGTACCGTAGCGCCGCGTCCACAAGGTATCGCCATTCTTATCGGTTTTCAGTAACCAGAGTTGTCTCGGTTCCTGTTCCTCGCTGAAGGAAGCGGTAAAGCCGGTGATTATATATCCCCCATCCGAGGTTTCTTGCACCCAGTCCCCCACATCGGTGAGATCACCTCCATAGGTGCGTGTCCACAAGGTGTCGCCCAGGGCATCAGTCTTAACAAGCCAGAGAACGTGGTTATAGGGATCCAGGTTCGTATAACCCACAATTATGTAGCCTCCATCACCCGTTTCTTGCACCCCCCCACCCCAATCTTGGAAAACCCCTCCATGGGTCTGTGTCCACAAAGTGTCCCCCATTTCGTCCGTTTTAATTAGCCACAAGTCAGGGGGGAGTGTGCGAGAGTTTTGGGTGGAGCCCAGAATGATGTAACCACCATCACTGGTTTCCCGCACGCACCCGCCAAAATCATTAATCCAGTCAGCTTTCCCGTAGGTACGAGTCCATAAGGTATCTCCCTCCGAGTTGGTTTTGAGAAGCCATAGGTCGTACTCCCTACCTGTCCCTGCGAAATCTGTTCCCACTATAATATAGCCACCGTCTGTGGTCTCTTGGACCGAATTCCCCCATTCCCCCCCCGCTCCTCCGTAAGTCTTAGTCCAGCCTGCGTGGATAAAGCGAGGGACGGCCAGGAGCGTTGTCAACGCTGCAAAAAAGGTTCCCCATCTTTTCATCACAAAGACCTCCTTTTTGTATTAAAACACATTGCTAAATAATAATCCACTTTTAAAGGATGTCAAGTAGGAGGAGTTCGTGCGCCAAGAGGTAATGCATAAGACAGATGGAAGATTTGAAGGCTTTAGATCAATGGATAGAAGTCTCTAAAAAACACTTGACAAGTTTGCGGAATTGTTTATAATCATGGAGATTGGAGGAAATTCTTGAATGATACGGATTTTTGGCAAGGGGACACGGCGGAAGGCGAATCCGCACTGAGGTGGTGTTTACGAAAATCTGGAGGGCGCATCTACAAACCAAACAATCCTCAAAAAGGAGGAAATCATGAAAAGGATTAGGGACATTATCCTAATCGGAGTGTGTCTGGTACCCGCTTGGCTTAGGGCCAGCAACCAGATCGCTCAAGTCCACTATGAATGTGCAACTCAATACCACAACGGACGCAAGCTGGCGGTTGATGGGAACGGCAACCTTCATGCCTGTTACATGGATAAGTCAGGCGACGACTACGTTCTCTACTATGCTTATTCGAGCAATGAAGGTGGTAACTGGACACCCACCCTAGTAGATGACAATACGGGTTACAATCACCCCGGAGAACCAGCCATAGTAGTTGAAGCAGACGGTACTGTCTATATTGCTTACTTCGATGGAAGCTACTTGCGAGTCTGGAAAAAGGATGGTGAGAACACTTCTTCCCATGGGTGGAATGTCGGCGGGGGCCAATACCCGTCGATGATAATCGAAGAAGCAGCAGAACCAGCACGAGGTCTGGTCTACTATTCCAAGGGTGACTTCTATGAAGGCCGTCGCATACACTCCCAGGCCTTCAATCTATCCGATTTACAAACCCCTTCAGGGTGGCGCGATACGCCCACAGAAAGAGAATATGGAGCACAAGAACCCTTTCAGCCATCAGCATGCGGTGGTCTGAAGGGCTCCGCTGGCGAAGATGTAGCTATTGGTGTAGGGTGGTATTGGACGGCTGGTGTCCCTGAAGAGGGAGGGAACCCCAGTCCCCTCTGTCGGAGAATCGACTACAACTGGACATTAACTCCTACAACTTATTGGGGCGAGAGGGATTTTGTTTATACCGACAAGTGGGGAAACTCATCTATCTTGAGTAATGGTCATCCAAGCGTAGGCCGAGTAGGAGAAGAAGCCTGGGCCCTCTATCGCGCTGCCTATCGGAAATGCAAATCTCCGGACTTCTTCTTTGAGGATCCGCCCGACGGTAAACCTTATATGACGGGGCTTAACGGTGGAGATCATTGCCAGATTGTCTACGATAACTTTCCCTTTGCCGTGGAGGAGTACAATAATAAGGTGTACTACAGTCACTATGATAACTACAGTGACTGTGCCGGCCCAGGAGAATGGTGGACGAGCGCTACTAGAATAACCGACTACTCCAGCGATACCCTTGAGCGTTTTCCTCATACTGCTGTTGATCGGAAAAACAATAAAGTCTACGTGATGTGGACTCAGTACAGAGATGACGAGGAAGAACACGATACGACCGTCCAGATAGACTACGTTAGCTTTGTCGGTCTCGGTATTGACACCATACTTGTCACAAAACCTGCAGGCGGCGAAGAATGGTGGACCGGTTTTTACCATAAGATCAAATGGACATCACTTGTTGAGGACACTCCAGACTATACACACATCGCATATTCCGCAGACGGCGCTGAGACCTGGAGACAAGTACTTGATACGACCGATTATTCACCGGAAGAGTACAACTGGTTTGTTGGTAAGGATAAGTGGGGCCATATCTACGGTGAAGACGGAGATGAGAAGAAGTCTGAGAACTGTTATGTAAAAGTTACCCTGGTTTGGCTTGATCCTAATGGAGCCGATTACGACATATCCGGCAGGTTTACTATCGTTCCCATGCTGTTTAGGGGGAGAGAGCTCCCGTATATAACAAGCTACGGTGGAAAGGGCTATGATCCCCAAAACCCCACTGAAGGCGGAAGCCTGATGTCAATGGAAGAAGGGGACAACAACCCCTGGGATGTCAACGCCAACGGAAGAATACTGGGCTATATTGAGCCGAACGATACCTTCGATATCCCGTGGGAAGGTTACACCTTCCGCAGTGTGGACACAATGATTCTGCAGTTCTCCAGAGATTGGGGCGATACCTATACTAACATCGCAGGCGGCATCGCAAGAGACTCATCCATAGTTGACACCAGTTACAACGATAGTACCCATACTGACACCACCTTCTTCTGGAAGTTTACCGACACCCTCACCTGGATTTCGCCCACCGCACCTACCAACGGCGGTTATCTGAAGCTGATGGCTATTGACACGGCTTCTGATACAGCCTATTCCCAAGCCTACGGCCCTTACTACGTGATGGCTCCGGGTGGGAACCAGTACGCCACCTACTCGAACCAGAATCTGATGAGTGCCAACAACGATGCGGACAAGATCGGTCTGGTCTACACAGCGCAGGACCCGGATACCGTGACCAAGCTCTCGGTGGTGTACATGGAGTCGGATGAGGGGCTTGACTTCTCCGCTCCGGACACCGTAGGCTTGGGCCGCTGGCCATCGTTCTCTGAAGGAGCCTGCTTCTGGCAGAACATCACTGACCCCTTCATCTACCACCCTGATACCCTTTTCTATTCCTACCAGCTCAACGACACCTTTGCCACGCCGTACCCTTTCATGGCTATATCGCCTAACGCCGACTCCGGCGAATTCGCACCCGTAGGCCTCACCAGCGTAAACGACACCGTCCACGCAATAATAAGGGTGAAGATCGCCACGCATGAAGGAGGAGATATAGCCCCCACTCTCTATTATTCGTTGGTAACCCTTTATGCTAAGTTCCCTGAGGCCTTGCCGGGCAGTTGTGTGATGGATACGCTTCAGCAGATGACCAGCACCAGCGCTGCGGGTTACAACATCGGTGACTACGCCACCTCCGTGGTCAAACGGGATTCTGTGATCTACGGAGCATACAACGACGCTGTCAACTGCTGCTTTGCCACCATCGTGCCTTCAGGCAACACAACAACCACCATCGGCCAGGGTTCGCAGCCTTCTGTAAGCTGCTCTGAAGGCAACATCACCTATACCTACCTTGGCTCAGGCGATACGAGCCTGATACGCCTGTGGCGCTACCTTGACGACACAACCTGGATCGAACGCGACACCTTCTATCTCGAGGATGAGGTTGAGTGCTTAAGCGGCGACCGTGGGGTTCTCTATGGGGTGCACTACAAGGATACCTCTTTGACCGACGTTTACGGCTTCAGCCCGTTCTCCGAGGGCTTCCTGCTCCAGGGCTACTACACCGGCTACTACGCTCATCCCTTTGTGGACGATGAGGCAAATGAGTTCTCCTGGATCGCTGCATACGCCGACTACGCTGACAGCTCGGGTTACAAGTTCCTGCATACCGTTCGCCGTCCGCTGTACGTCTCGATCCCTGCGGCCTATATGGAGTCTGACATCAAACGCTCGCCCTTCACCGTCTACCGCGACACCTGCATCCACTACAGACCGGTGGACGTGGATTCGGGCACGGACAGCCTTAAATACCGCATCCCATGCCTTGACGCCAGTCTTGACTACAGCCTGATGGTACAGTTCTACCACGAAGCCGACAGCGCCGCCGAACTCCAGGTCACGGTAGGATCGAACGTGGATACCATTGAGGTTCCAACGCAAGAGTTCTTCTGGTTTCACGACACCCTCCCATCCGGCACGGATACCGTGAACTTAAAGATCAAGCGTCTCTCTTCCTCCTCATACACCTTTGCTCCGGTATGTCGGATTATCGTTCGCCGCCGGAGTTCCGAAGGTGTCTACATCTTTAGCGACGTAGAAGAACCTCTTAAACCTCAACCCGTTCCCTTCTGCCTGTATCAGCCCTTCCCGAATCCGTTTAGCGATGCGGCCACGATTCGTTACTCCCTGCCCTATGCCACGCACGTGAGCCTGAAGGTCTACGACGTCAGCGGACGACTGGTGACCAGGCTTGTGGACGGCAAGGTTAGACCAGGCGTTCACGAGCTGAAGTGGAGCGGTAAGGACAACGTGAATCGAAAGTGTCCGGCAGGTGTTT
>Ga0307428_1000065_pt1 | contig 98267 bp, 90 predicted proteins | sample SalMarWE160240MG_FD_202161 | JGI IMG/M metagenome (GOLD analysis project Ga0307428, IMG submission 202161) | Salt marsh sediment microbial communities from the Plum Island Ecosystem LTER, Massachusetts, United States - WE1603-240 | ecosystem: Environmental > Aquatic > Marine > Intertidal zone >...
CTGACGTAACTATTGTTCAATGGGCGCTCTACCGACTTTGGCAAATCTCTATCTAAAAATGGTATGGCTTGCTGGACAAATTCTCCCAAGCTTAGCTTGCGCAAATAAACCCCGTTCATCCATTCCAACTTATCTCTATTAAAGATAGCCGCTGTTTTGCCTACCCTTTCCAGAGAAAAGTGCTTTATTAACTCCTCTTGGGATAATAACTCAGTTCGATCATCAAGCGACCAGCCCAAAAGCACCAAGAAATTAATCATTGCACCCGGGAGGTACCCCTGCTTTTGATATTCGGTGATAGTGGTAGCACCGTGCCTTTTGGACAGTTTGGCACGGTCAGGTCCCAGAATCATGGGTAAATGAGCAAATTGCGGAGCTTGCCAACTTAGAGCTTGGTAAAGCAAAACATGGCGAGGAGTGCTGGAAAGCCACTCATCGGCTCTGAGGACATGTGAGATAGCCATTAAGTGGTCATCTACTACATTAGCCAGGTGATATGTGGGATAACCATCGGATTTGAGCAGGATGAAGTCGTCTAAGGTATCGTGCTTAAAAGTTACCGGCCCATGAATTAAGTCGTAGAAAGTAGTTTCGCCTTCAAGAGGTGTTTTAAAGCGAATCACGGGAGTAATACCTGTTGCCTCCAACCGAGCTCTTTCATGTTGTGCTAAATCTCGACAACGACGATCATATTTCGGTGGCTGCTTACGTTTTGCCTGTTCCTGGCGCATCGTCTCTAATCGCTCTGGAGAGCAGTAGCATAAATAGGCATGACCTTCCTCAAGCAATCTCTGGGCAATTTCATGGTAACCGGGCAATCGTTGTGATTGGAAGTAAGGCCCTTCATCCCAGTTTAATCCCAGCCACTGTAAGCTATCTAGTATTACCTCCACTGCACCCTCCACCTTACGGGCAACGTCAGTATCTTCAATTCGCAAAATAAACTTACCGCCGTGGTGTCGAGCAAAAAGCCAGTTGAATAGAGCAGTCCTGATATTGCCTAAATGTGGATACCCTGTGGGACTGGGCGCAAAACGAAGTCTAACCGATGTTTCCGACTCAGACTGCATTGCGCTATATTTTGCGTGACTTAACCTTACTTAGAGAGAGTCCGCTGTAGCTTTTTTAACCGATCCAGATGTTTCCTAAGCCTCTGAGCAAGCTGCTCAACCTGATTCAAGGCATTTTCAGTATCTTCTATCTCCGTGGTTATCATGAACAAGATTTCACTTTGCCGCCCGCTTAGCCCGACCTCAAAATCAGCCAGTTCCTCTATCCCAGCCTCCCCCATAAACTTGGATAAGAGAGTGCTTTCTCTGTCCGCTTGCTCTTTAGCGAGTTCCTCATAGGACTTCATGTCACCAGTTTCCTTTCTTTTATATCGAGGATGCCAAATTTTAACATGGCTTGATGTCTCAAACAAGACCTTGAATTGACACGGCATATGTAGATGGTGCTGCTCCTTCACCCGATTATGCAGAATTTCGTTGTTTCTTATATATTAATGGTTGTTATTTTTTATTATTGTCGTGATGTGAGTGAACTCGATGCCCCAGTTTAAAATAGTTTCTGATTTTGGTCTTACCGGCGACCAGCCCCAGGCCGTAGACAAACTGGTCGAAGGTTTGAACAAAAGTTACCGAAAACAGACACTGCTGGGAGTCACCGGCAGCGGCAAGACATTCACCATGGCTAACGTCATCGAGAGAATACAGAGGCCAACCCTGGTTATCTGTCACAACAAGACCCTGGCAGCCCAGCTAGCAACCGAGTTCAAGGAATTTTTTCCCGAAAATGCTGTGGAGTATTTTGTCAGTTACTATGACTATTATCAACCGGAGGCTTATATCCCCAGCACCGACCTCTATATTGAGAAGGAAACCGATATAAATGAGGAGATTGACAAACTACGGCACGCCGCTACCAGGTCTCTCTTCACGCGCCGAGATATAGTTATTGTCGCCTCGGTCTCTTGTATTTATGGCCTGGGGGCACCTGAAGAATACCGAAGCTTTGTCCTTACTATTGAAAGGAACAAACACTACAAGCGAGACAAGCTGGCCCGACATCTGGTGGATATGCAATACGAAAGAAACGACTATGATTTCACCAGGGGCAGATTCCGTATCCGAGGAGACACTCTGGAGATACAGCCAGCTTATGAAGAAACAGCTCTCAGAATCGAATTCTGGGGGGACGAGGTTGAGCGCATTGTAGAGGTTGCCCCCCTAACTGGTGAGATCCTGGCTCATCGAGATCGAGTGGATATTTACCCCGCAAAGCACTTTGTTACCTCTCACGATAAGCTGATAGCGGCAATCGAGGATATTAAAGTCGAGCTAGAGGAAAGATTAAAGGAGTTAAGAAGCCAGGGAAAGCTCCTGGAGGCTCAGAGGCTCGAGGCGCGGACCAATTACGATATTGAAATGCTTCAGGAAGTGGGATACTGTACCGGCGTGGAAAATTACTCCCGGCATCTCCAGCGGCGGGCACCGGGAAGCACACCCTGGACTTTGCTGGATTACTTTCCCGACGACTTCCTGCTTTTCATCGATGAATCACATATGACCCTGCCCCAAATAAGAGGCATGTATCACGGTGATATTTCTCGAAAGCAGACACTGGTTGATTACGGCTTTCGTCTCCCTTCAGCCCTGGATAACCGCCCATTGAATTTTGAGGAGTTCGACAAGCACATCAACCAGGTTATTTACGTATCGGCTACACCCAAGCCCTATGAATATGAGCGTAGCCAGCAAGTAGTGGAGCAATTAGTCCGCCCCACTGGTCTACTGGAGCCTAGCATAGAGGTTAAGCCAGTTAAGGGGCAAATTGACGACCTTATTTATCAAATAAAAAGCAGGGTAGCCAAAGGGGAGCGCTGTTTGGTGACTACCTTGACCAAGCGAATGGCGGAGGAATTAAGCGACTACTTGAGAGAAATGGAGATTAAAACTCATTACTTGCATTCGGAGGTAGAGACTTTAGAGCGAGTGGAGATTCTCCGTGACCTCCGCCTTGGCGTCTATGATGTGGTAGTGGGCATCAATCTACTTCGTGAGGGGCTGGACTTGCCTGAGGTAAGCCTGGTAGCCATACTCGATGCTGATAAGGAAGGCTATCTAAGGTCAGAGGAAGCGCTCATTCAGACCATGGGGCGTGCTGCCAGACACCTAAATGCTCATGTCACAATGTATGCTGATACCATTACTCAATCCATGCAGAAGGCGATCGAGGAAACCGGCCGCCGCCGCGAGGTTCAAGAAGCTTACAACAAGGAACACGGCATAACTCCCCAGGGAATCCGAAAGGCAATTAAGGATATAACCGAGAGAGTTCAAGCGGTAGCCGAGACAAGGGTTCCTTATGCGGTTACTCCCATTTCCAAGGAGGAAATGGCTCGACTCATCAGGCAACTGGAATCCCAGATGAAAGCAGCAGCCAAGAATCTGGAGTTTGAAAAAGCCGCTATGATCCGCGACCGCATTATCGAATTAAGAAAAGACGAGGAACTAGTTTCGCCCACACTGAAACAATAATCGGGGGAGTCGTTCACCAGGAGTTGGGTCCACTTGAGGCTAACCCTTTGCCTTTCTGCTTGGGGAAATCGAAACGGAAACTCAACAATTTCGCTAGCGACCTCCCATCCATTCCAGCCTCTCCCCCAGAAAGTGGCGACCCCATTCCGCTGGCGGCCAGTCGGAATGCCAGTACTTTGCATCAGGTGTCCGACCAGCATGAGCCACCGAACAAGCCGGGACTAAAGTAATGGAATAACCCCAGTACAAATGGGTGATTGACACCTCCAAAACATAAGTCATAGTATAGTAATAGTATAGTATGGCATAGCTGAGTAGTTTCAGGAGAGGAAGATATGCCCGTTGTTATTAATGAACAGACCTATTACAGGACAGCTGAGGTTTGCCGGATGATCGGCATCAGTAGAAATACCCTCTTCAGGTGGTTGAAAGAGGGGATATTTTCCGATATCGAGTACCGGGACTGGCGAGGCTGGAGATTATTTACCCCAGCTCAATTGGAGACCATCAGAGCGAAGACCAGTCATGTTACGGCAATAAGCCGGGGAAACTAAACAGGTGGATACATGAGATTAGCGACCGAAGTAGTGGAAACAGAAAGCTTATTCGAGACTCTAACCAACAATTCGCCAGTTGGACTTTACATTGTACAGGATGGAAGGTTTTGCTATACCAACCCCACCTTCCAGAGTACCACTGGCTATAAGGAAGATGAATTACTGGGCAGGGATGCTCTAGAGCTTGTCATTCCCGAAGACAGGAAGATGGTCAGAGAAAATGCCATAAAGATGCTGAAGGGAGAACTCGCCTCGCCGTACCAATTCAGGGTGACCCACAAGAACGGCAGCATTAAGTGGGTAATGGAGTCAGTTGTCTCCGTCCAGTACCGTGGGAGATGGGCAACTCTGGGGAACTTCGTAGACATCACCGAGCGCAAGCGGATGGAGGAAGCGCTGCAAGATTCGGAAGAAAAGTTACGGAAAATGTTTGAGTCGGTCACCGATGGGATATCAGTTATTGATTTGAAGGGTAGCATCACCGAGGCAAACCAAAGAACAGTGGAGATGCATGGCTTCAGCTCCAAGGATGAGCTTCAAGGGAAAAATGCCCTTGAACTGCTTGCTCCCCACGACCACAAAAGAATAGCAGCCAACACAAAGAAAGTTATAAAACAGGGAGCAATTAGAGGCGTCGAATACACTCTGCTCAGGGCAGATGGCTCTGAATTTCCCGGTGAGTTAAGTACCAATGTGCTAAAGGATGCGTCGGGCAATCTCTCTGGTCACATCACCATTGTCAGAGACATCACCAAGCGCAAGCAGGCAGAGGAGAAAATGCAGCATCTCAACCTGGTGCTCCGTGCCATACGCAACATCAACAAGCTTATCGCCAGGGGTACCGACCGCGACAACCTGCTCAAAGGCGCCTGTGATACCTTTGTCAAGACCAGCGGTTATTACGGCGCCTGGATTGCCCTTCTGGATGAGTCGGGCAAGCTGATAACTGCTGCTGAAGCTGGCCTGGGCAAGAGTTTCTTGCAAGTTATGGAGAGACTCAAGCGTGGAGAGTTGACGCATTGTGGATGTAAGGTGCTGGAGAAACCAGGCGTTTTGGTGATGAAAGACGTGTCGTCGGAGTGTGCGGATTGCCCTGTGGCAAAAAAAGAGGATACTAGCAGAGGTGCTATAAGCGTCAGGTTGGAATACAGCGGTAAGGTGTATGGGCTAATGACAGTTTATATCCCGCCTGGCAGAGCTGCGGAAAAAGAAGAACGCAACATGCTTGACGAGATTGCTGGAGATATCGGTTTTGCCCTGCACAGCATGGAACAGGAGCAGGAGCGCAAGCGGGTGGAGGAAGTGCTACGGGATTCGGAAGAAAAGTTATGGAAAATATTTGAGTCGGCCACCGATGGGATATCAGTTATTGATTTGGAAGGTAGCATCACCGAGGTAAACCAAAGAACGGTGGAGATGCATGGCTTCAGTTCCAAGGATGAGCTTCGAGGGAAAAATGCCCTTGAACTGCTTGCTCCCCGCGACCACAAGAGAATAGCAGCCAACATGAAGAAAGTTATAAAACAGGGAGCAATTAGAGGCGTCGAATACACTCTGCTCAGGGCAGATGGTTCTGAGTTTCCCGGTGAGTTAAGTACCAATGCGCTAAAGAATGCGTCGGGCAATCTCTCTGGTCACATCACCATTGTCAGAGATATCACCGAGCGCAAGCAGGCAGAGGAGAAAGTGCAGCATCTCAACCTAGTGCTCCGTGCCATACGCAACATCAACCAGCTTATCGCCAGGGGCACCGACCGCGACAGCCTGCTCAAAGGTGCCTGTGATACCTTTGTCAAGACTCGCGGTTATTACGGCGCCTGGATTGCCCTTCTGGATGAGTCGGGCAAGCTGGTAACTGCTGCTGAAGCTGGCCTGGGCAAGAGTTTCTTACAAGTTACGGAAAGGCTCAAGCGTGGAGAGTTGACGCATTGCGGGTATAAGGTGCTGGAGAAACCAGGCGTTTTGGTGATGAAAGACGTGTCGTCGGAGTGTGAGGATTGTCCTGTGGCAAAAGAGGATACTGGCAGAGGTGCTATGAGCGTCAGTTTGGAACACGGCGGTAAAGTGTATGGGCTAATGACTGTTTCTACCCCGCCTGGCAGAGCTGTGGAAAAAGAAGAACACGCCCTGCTTGAAGAGATTGCCGGAGATATCGCTTTTGCCCTGCACAGCATGGAACAGGAACAGGAGCGCAAGCGGGCAGAGGAAGCACTGCGGGATTCGGAAGAAAAGTTATTGAAAATATTTGAGTCGGCCACCGATGGGATATCAGTTATTGACTTGAAAGGTATCATCACCCAGGTAAACCAAAGAACGGTAGAGATGCATGGTTTCAGCTCCAAGGATGAGCTTCGAGGGAAAAATGCCCTTGAACTGCTTGCTCCCCGCGACCACAAGAAAATAGCAGCCAACATGAAGAAAGTTATAAAACAGGGAGCAATTAGAGGCGTCGAATACACTCTGCTCAGGGCAGATGGTTCTGAGTTTCCCGGTGAGTTAAGTACCAATGCGCTAAAGGATGCTTCGGGCAATCCCGTTGGTCACATCACCATTGTCAGAGACATCACCGAGCGCAAGCGGGCAGAGGAAGCGCTGCAAGCCGAGAAGAATAAGCTGCAATCACTAATAGATGCCATGGACACCACCCTCACCATACACGATACAGAATATAACATTATTTATCAAAATGAGCAGTCTAGGATAGCTTCTGGTGGTGCCCACCTGGGGGAGAAATGCTACCGAGCTTATCATAGCAAAGAGAAGCTATGTGACGGGTGCCCGGTAGAAAAGGCATTTAAGGATGGTAAGCCCCACACCATAGAGAATAAGACGGTAAAGCCATCGGGGGAGGTTGTCTTCTGGGAGATTACGGCCAATCCCATTAGAGACGCCGGGGGTAAGATTGTATCCTGCCTGGAGCTAGCCCGGGATATCACCGAGCGCAAGCAGGCAGAGGAGGCGCTTCAAGCCGAGAAGAATAAGCTGCAATCGGTAATAGATGCCATGGCCGATGCTCTCACCATACAGGATAGGGACTATAACATTATTTTTCAGAATGAGCTCTCAAGAAAAAGCACTGACGGTGACCGCATGGGGGAGAAGTGCTACCGGGCCTACGAAGGCAGAGAAAGTATCTGTGAAAGTTGTCCGGTAGAAAAGGCATTTAAGGATGGTAAGCCCCACACCACAGAGAGGATGCGAGTACTGCCTTCAGGTGAGGTCACTTTCTGGGAGAATACGGCTAATCCCATCAGAGACGCCGCGGGAAGGGTTGTTTCCTGCCTTGAGATTGGAAGGAATATCACCGAGCGCAAGAAGCAGGAGCAGGCGCTGGCCGATGAGTTGACCCGGCGCCGTCTCCTCGTTGACCAGTCCCTGGACGGCATAGTCGTCCTTGATGTCGACGCTAAGGTAGTAGAGGCCAACCAGAGCTTTGCCGAGATGCTGGGCTACACCCTTGAGGAAGTCCGTGAGCTCCATACCTGGGACTGGGATAAAAATTATTCCCACGAGCAAATACTGGAGATGGGGCAGAATGTTGACGAGAAAGGCCTCCACCTGGAGACACGGCACACTCGCAAGGATGGCTCCGTCATTGACGTTGATATCAGTATAAACGGAGCCATGTTCGGGGGGCAGAAGCTAATCTTCTGCGTCGAGCGGGACATCACCGAGCGCAAGCGGGCAGCGGAAGCGATAAATCTTCAAAGAGCCTACTTCCAGCAATTGTTTGACACCTCTCCCGATGCTATCATCATGATGGACACGAACGACAGGGCGATTCAAATCAACAAGGGATTTGAGGTGCTTTTTGGCTACTCTAATGAAGAAGTCAAGGGTCGGTCTCTTATCGAACTCATCGTCCCTGAAGTGGATATACAGGAAGCGTCCGATTCTCTTCAGGGGATTTTAGGTGGAGAAGTCATTCGGAAAGAATCGGTAAGAAGACGCAAAGATGGCAGCCTGGTAGAGGTTTCTGTACTCGCCTATCCCATTCGTGCTAATGATAAATGGATCGGCGCATACGGCATATATAGCGACATCACCGAGCGTAAGCAGGCAGAGGAAGCACTCAAGCAGGCAGCCGAGGAATGGAGGGGAACCTTCGATTCCATCACCGACGCTATCTCTATTCATGACAGGGACTTCCGGATTCAGCGGGCAAACAAGGCATTTGCCGACATTTTTAACGTGAAACCCCGTCAAATCATCGGCAGGCACTGCTATGAGTTACACAAAGGGGGAAAACCCATATCAGGCTGTCCTCACAAACAGACGCTGGCTACTAAGCAACCTGCGGCGGCAGAGTTCTATGAAAGCAACCTGGGAAAATACTTCCATGAGTCAACATCACCGATTTTCGATGAGAAAGGTGAGGTCGTCGGCACTGTACATATTACCAGAGACATTACTGAGCAAAAGCAACAAAATGAGCGACTTATGATGGCTGACCGGCTGGCCTCCATTGGCGAACTGGCAGCCGGCACCGCCCACGAACTTAACAACCCGCTCACGAGCGTCATCGGTTTCTCCCAGTTGGTCATGGAGAAGGATATCCCCGACGACATCCGTGAGGACCTGAAGATTATCCACAACGAAGCTCAGCGCGCCGCTGGTGTAACGAAGAATCTCCTTACATTTGCCCGAAAACAAGCACCCGTGAAGCAGCTTAACCAGATAAATAACATTATTGAGGACGTGCTGAAATTACGTGCCTATGAGCACAAAGTAAATGGTATCGAGGTAAAGAGACAGCTTGCTCCCGACCTACCCGAAATCAAGGTTGACTCTTTCCAGATGCAGCAGGTTTTCCTCAACATCACTATCAACGCCGAATATTTTATGATTGGAGCGCATAACAGGGGGACACTGACCATTACCACCAAAAAACGGAACGGCAACGTGAGGATTTCAATCGCTGATGACGGCCCGGGGATCCCACCGGAAACTCTGAGCCGGATATTCAACCCTTTCTTCACCACCAAAGAAGCAGGCAAGGGAACCGGGCTCGGTTTGAGCATCTGCCACGGGATAGTGTCCGAGCACGGCGGGCAGATATATGCCAGGAGCCAGCCAGGTAAAGGAGCCACCATTGTTGTCGAACTGCCCGTTAACAACAGTCACTGACCATATCAGGGGAACGCCATGAAACAGGCTAACGCCAACGAGAAAAGCATCGAGGGTATGCTTGACCAGCGGGACACATTGCTTATCGTCGATGATGAAGCTACAATCAGGAAGCTCCTTTGCCAGAAATTATCAAGAGAAGGCTACCAGTGCGAGGAAGCGAATAATGCTGAGCAAGCCCTGAACACGCTGGAAACCAGCCCGATTGCTCTGGTTATTCTGGATATAAAGATGCCCGGTAAATCGGGAATCGAATTCCTCCCGGAAATAAAGTCAGGCTACCGTGACACGGCGGTTATTATGGCTACGGCTGTTACTGATATTAATGTTGCCGTTCAGTGCCTGAAGCAGGGGGCCGATGACTACCTCTGCAAGCCTTTCAACCTGGAGGAGGTTTCCTTGGCCGTCCAAAGAGCTCTCGAGAAAAGGCGTCTAAAGCTCGAGATCAGGGAGTACCAGCAATTTCTGGAGGAAAAAGTTGAGGAGCAGACGGGAGAGATTAGAAAAATTTTCCTCGGCGCCATTGAGGCACTGGTATCTGCCCTCGAAGCTAAGGACAAGTACACTGGTGGACATTCCCGTCGGGTGACCGAGGTAGCATTAGCTTTAGGCAATGAACTTGGCCTACCCGCACAGGATATGGAGGACTTGCGCTGGGGAAGTTTACTCCACGATGTCGGGAAGATTGCAGTTGACCAGCGCATCCAGAATAAGCCCGGCAAACTGACAAGTGAAGAGTACGAGCACGTTATGACTCACGCTCATGTCGGCGCCGACATTGTGCGGCCGATAACTAACGGAAAAATAATAGAGATGATTGAGCACCACCATGACCATTATGACGGCAGTGGGCTTCATCAGGTTATAGCGGGCAATGACATACCGCTGGAGGCCAGAATCCTGGCTGTAGCCGATGCCTTCGATGCCATGACATCCGACCGTCCGTATCGGTCGGCAATGTCCATCGCAGAGGCCATAAAAGAGATCAAGCGCTGTGCTGGTACTCAATTCGACCCAGATGTCGTCATCGCATTCCTTAAAACAGCCAAAACAGCGACAAAATAGGCTCTAAGCCTTCAAAGCGGTGCGCCTGACGGTCATCCCCGGGGATATGAAGACTTCAATACATAATGACATTAGTAGTATGAGCGGAGGGTTTGAATTTTACTGCGCATTCTTTGCCCTCCAGCCCCTGTCACTCTAAGCAACGGACACTGCCCTTTCACCCATCATGTCAGGTGACATCGTAACTTTAGCACCTTGACACATAAGCTGACCCATGATGATAATTGTGACGTCATGGCAGGTAGCTTAGACACAGATGTAGAGAAATTAAGACAAAGCCTTAATAGTTTACCTCAACCCCACGTAGAACCTCCGCTTATAGTGGTCAGTGGCTTGCCAGGCACAGGTAAGTCTTTTTTCTGCCGCAAGCTGGCCGAAAGGTTGTCTTTTCCCATCTTAGCAAGCGATACTTCGCGAAAAATCCTGTTCCCTTCCCCCCAGTATAAGGAAAGTGAAAATAAGCGCCTTTTCTCTGCCTGCCACGTTCTCATCGAAGAGCTTTTAAGAAAAGGAATGCCTGTCATCTTCGATGCCACAAACCTGTTGGAGCACCATCGAGAATATTTATACCGCGCTGCCGAAAGAGCAGGTACCAAGCTCATCCTAGTCTTGGTTGAAGCTCCCACCGAAGTGGTGCGGCAACGCCTTCTGGCCCGAGAAAAAGCAGCTACGTCTCAGGACGACTCAGAAGCCGATTGGGAAGTGTATAATAAAATGAAGCCTCGAAGGGAAAAAAATTCTCGCAATCATCTTGTTGTCGATACCTCGCAGGATATTACCGCCGTAATCAATAAGATTGTGCGAGCAACAAAGAAGTAAGGGCAAAATTTCCTGTATTAACCTCTTCAATTCTTCATCCAAATAAAGTAAAATAAATGTTCTAAAATTTACACATTTAGGGAGACGAAGCTTGGAAATTAAAGTTATAGCTGGAGACATAGCTCAAATCGAAGCCGATGCCATTGTGGTAAATCTTTTTGAAGGTGTGGAACAACCGGGGGGCGCTACTGCTGCTATGGACAAAGCTTTGGACGGAGCTATTAGTTCTCTCATCAGCCGAGGTGAGATTAAGGGTAAGTTTGGAGAAGTTAACATTGTACATACATTTGGGAAACCCCGACAAGTCGGGGCAGGAATAGTAGCTATTGCAGGTTTGGGCAAGCGCCAGGATTTCACTGTGGATAAAATTCGCGGCGTGGCCGGAGAATTTTGTCGGGCATTGCGTAAATTGAATTGCCACAAGATAGCCACCATACTTCATGGTGTTGGCATAGGCAATATTGAGCTTGAAGCTTCAGTTGAAGCAATAGCTGAGGGCGCTCTTCTCGGACTTTATAGCTTCACCAAATATAAGAAGCCTGAATATGAGGACATCGAAGAAATGCTGATAGTGGTAAGAGAAAAGGGGAAAGTCCCAATCCTGGAGCCGGCCATTGGCAAGGGGAAGTTAATAGCTGAAGCTACCAACCTGGCTCGGGATATGGTTAATGAACCAGCTAACTACATGACGCCTAGCCAGATGGCTGAAGCAGCTAAGGAAATAGCTAGCAAATATAATTTAGAGTTCAAACTCTTTGACCGAGAGGACATGGAGAAGATGGGCATGGGAGCACTCTTGGGGGTGGCGAAAGGAAGCAACCAGCCCCCAAAGCTAATAACTCTCAGCTATAAAGGAGATGAACGTTCTAAAAAAGCCCTCGGCTTTCTGGGCAAGGGCATAACTTTCGATTCTGGAGGAATCTCTATTAAGCCCTCGGAAGGCATGGGTGAGATGAAGGATGACATGGCTGGCGCTGCTGCAGTTATGACAGCACTCGGGGCTATTGCTCAGTTGAAACCGAAGATTAATGTCACCGCCATTATCCCGGCTACTGAGAATTTACCCAGCGGCACTGCCCTGAAACCAGGAGATGTATTGAAGGCAATGAATGGCAAGACCATAGAAGTGATAAGCACCGATGCCGAAGGAAGGCTTATCCTGGCTGATGCCCTGAGCTATGCTCGGAAGCTTGGCTTATCTCCCTTGATAGATTTGGCTACCTTGACCGGAGCCTGCCGTGTTGCCTTAGGCACCCTTTATAGCGGCCTCTTTGGCAATAACCAAGACCTGGTAGATAAAGTCCTCAGAGTCGCAGAAAGAACCGGGGAGAGAATGTGGCAAATGCCAATGCCTGAGGAGTATAAGGAGCAAAACAAAAGCGAAATTGCTAATGTTAAGAATACCGGCAACAGGTATGGCGGAGCCATCACCGCTGCCCTTTTCTTGGCTGAGTTCGTTGATAATACCCCCTGGGTTCATATCGATATAGCTGGCACTGCTTCCTCGAACAAGGAAAGCGGCTACATAGTAAAAGGGGCTACCGGAGCCGGGGTCAGAACCTTAGTCGAATTAGCTTTGAGCGAGGCGAAGGGTCAGGAGACTATATGAAGATAAGGTGGCTAGGGCATTCTTGTTTTTTAATCACTTCTAAGGATGGAACGAGAGTAATTACTGATCCTTATGCCGTGGGTGGAGGTATTAATTATTCTCCCATCAAAGAAATTGCCGATGTCGTTGTGGTGAGCCATGGACATAGCGATCACAGTAATGTTTCGACAGTACAAGGGAAACCTGAAGTGGTTAGAGGTGACAGCACAAAAACCGCCCAAGGTATTCAGTTTAGGGGCATTGCCAGTTATCATGATGACTCCCAGGGCACACAAAGAGGACCTAACACTGTTTTTTGTTTCAGTGTAGATGGCCTAAAGCTTTGCCACCTGGGTGATTTAGGGCATGTGCTTAGTCCAAAGCAGGTCACTGAAATTGGTGCCGTAGATATACTGTTTGTTCCTGTGGGTGGCTTCTATACCATCGATGCACTTGTAGCTAGCCAGGTATGTGACCAATTAAAGCCCAAAGTAGTTATTCCCATGCATTTTAAGACGCCCAGGTGTGCCTATCCTATAGCCGGTGTCGAGGATTTCCTTAAGGGCAAGAAAAATGTGAGAAGGGTAGGGGGTAGTGAAGCGAACTTCGAGCGAGAAAAGCTTCCGGCTGCTACCGAAATCGTGTTCTTGCAACCGGCTTTATAGTTATTTAAATTTGGCCGCTGATACGAAGTCAATGATTGTCAAAGATTCTGATTTTGTGTTTACTCCTCCCCCACAGCTTTCCTGGGCAAGGCGAGTTTTGATCAAACCCTGTGCCGGTTATCCCTTGCCGTACCCCGTAACTACAAGTCCCAAACTACTGAATACTATTATTAGAGGCATCAGGAAAGTTAGTAATGCAGATATCCTTATTGCTGACGGGACTCCTAGCGGTGAATCGATTTACCCAATATATCAGGCTTTAGGATATAACTTCCGTCACGTTCTCATGCTCGATATCAGGGATTCCATTTTTATAGAGGTGCAGAATCCTTTATCCCAATTCTATGCTGTGGAGAGTTTGTGGGTGCCCAATGTGGTGTTGCGCAGCGACTTCTTGATCAGCGTTACCCCCTTCAAGGTTGGTGGTAGCTCTGGTCACTTCAGTGTAGCAAACCTTTTGAGTCTGCTGTCGGTGAGCAAGTATCAAAAGGGCAAATCGGATGGTTGGGGAGCTCTGCATGAATTAGGCATCGAAAAAGTCCTTGCTGACCTCTACTTCACCCTGCCCTTCGATTTAGGCATTATTGAAGCCCATCAAAAGTTCTTCTACACCGATGATCCCACGAAAGGGGAAGCGGAGGATTATGGGAAAATCTTGGTTGGCGAACCTCATGAAATTGACCTTAAGGCTTCTCAAATAGCTGGAGTTGACTGTGAGCACCTAAGACTGATTGATAAGGGCAGGGTTCAACTTGAGGACTAAGAAATTCAAAAAGCAAAAATAAAAGTGCAAAAATTAAGAAGTTTTGCATTTTGAGTTGTCATTTTGATTTTTAAGCTTTGACTTTTAACTTTCTGTTAATATCTTACGCTAAAATCGTCGAACCGCCCTGAATAGCCTGTCCACTCTGCCCCCACCCTCTCAACCCGAGCTCCTGGTGGACCCACTTTAAGTTGCTCCAGTAGCTTATTTAACTGCTGCTTCTCTCCTTCAGCTTGAACTTCTACGGCATCGCCGCTGGCAAGGTTGCGGACATAGCCTTTTAAACCCAGCTCCCTGGCTTCATTGTGGACGAAGTAGCGAAAGAAAACGCCTTGCACGCGACCATAAATTGTGGCGGAAAGATGTGCCCCATCAGCCATTTTGTTGTTCCGAGCTATCCTTGCCATTCCCGGCCACTTTTTGTCACTCTGAGCGCATGCTAAGTATCTCTCTGGGATGGATATTATCCAGCCGACTTAGCCCTGCTTCATTGGCTAAGGATAATGCTTCACCGAATTCTGCGGATGATATTCGCCGTCCTAAACTTGGAATTTGAAAAACCTGGTGACAGGGATGGTATTGAGCCATGATATTGACATATGTATTGCGGGAAATTTCCTTGCTGAGAAAATTCACTATCCCTTTTGTTCCCGCTAACCCGTGAGGTAAAACTAGATGGCGGACTAGGAGTCCTCGCTGAGCTACTCCCTCTTCGTTTATCTCCAGGTCGCCTGTCTGCCGATGCATCTCCTTGATCGCCGCTTTATTTATCTCAGGATAGTTTTCAATGCCCGACAGTTCTCTGGCAGTCTCCTCATCGTCATATTTCATGTCAGGCATATAAATATCGACAACGCCATCGAGAATCCTCAAGGTCTCCGCCGAGTCATAGCCACCGCTGTTGTATACCAAGGGGAGATGCAAGCCTGACTCCACTGCTAGCTCCAGTGCTTCTAGAATTTGAGGAACTACGTGGGTGGGGGATACCAAGTTTATGTTGTGGCATCCTTTAGCTTGAAGGGAAAGCATCATATAAGCCAGTTCTTCTTTGCTCACTTTCTGGCCTTCGCCTAGCTGGCTAATGGAATAATTCTGGCAGAACAGACACCTAAGGTTACAGTTAGTGAAAAATATGGTACCCGAACCATGTCTACCCACTAATGAGGCTTCTTCGCCGAAGTGAGGCCCATAGCTGGACATCAATGCTTCGCGGGGTGTGCAGCACTTGCCCACATCGCCAGCCAAGCGATTCACACCACAACTGCGGGGGCATACAGAGCAGCTCTCAAGCAAAGATACAGCCGCATCTACCCGTTCCTTTAGCTTGCCACTACTACAAAGCTCCAGGTAAGCCGCCAACTACCTATTCCTCGTATTCCTCAGCGGGCTTCCTCTTCTTCTTGATTACCTCTGTCTCCGGCTGGGGCACGAACTCCGAAATCGGTTTGCTTTTCTGCGTCCCCTTCTTGGGTTTCTTTGGCTCTCGCCGTCTAAAATCTCGTCTACCCATGGCTACACCTCAGTTTCTCCCAAGCTGCTTTTGCTGCTTGGCTCTCAGCAATTTTCTTACTCTTTCCTGTCCCCTTGCCCAGTGCTTCTCCTTCTATCAGAATTTCAGCTGTGAACTGCTTGCTGTGGTCAGGACCGGTAGCTTCCACCAAACGGTAAACTGGCGTTGGCCTCTTTTGTCCCTGGATGAACTCTTGCACTAATGCCTTGTAGTTTGGGGTTGTCTTCCCGGCCTTTATTTTTTCCAACTCAGGCTTGAGCTGCCTGAGAATAAATCTCCTGGCTTTGACTAGTCCTTGGTCTAAATATAAGGCACCGATCAGTGCCTCCATAGCGTTTGCCAAGTTGCTCGCCTTCGCCCTTCCTCCATTTGCTTCCTCACCTCGTCCTAATAAAAGCCAGTCACCAAGCTTGAGCGAAGAAGCTAGTTCAGCCAAAGTATCACGGCAAACTAGAGAGGCACGAATCTCAGTTAACTCTCCCTCAGGTAGTTTGGGAAACTCTTTAAACAGCTTTTCCGCTACAATGAAGTCAAGTATGGCATCACCAAGAAACTCTAAGCGCTCGTTGCTAGGCCGGGCGAAACCAGGATTTTCGTTAAGATAAGATAGATGCGCAAAGGCCTGCTCCAGCAAAGATTTCTGTCGGAAAGATACTCCTAAGTTCTTCTGGCAATCGTCCCAGTCAACCATTTCCATAATCCAGTATAGCAATAAAGCTTAGCTAGCTCAACCTGTTGTGCTGGCTGACCACATGGGTATACCGAAGGAAATATTGTAAGCTACTTCACAGGCCAGCCTTTCCCAAGCTAAGACCAAACCAAAGTCAACCGGTTCAATAAAGCGTAATTTTCAGGAAGTGTGTACAGGAAATACTCTGTGACGATCAACTAGAAGATATTGTAAATTTAGGCGCTGATATTACTGATACAACTTCAGACTAATTTCACCGCCCGAGTCGTTTTTTCAAATTCCTGGCTTTGTGCTCATGTCGATTAGCCGACGCAGTACATCCAATGCCCAAGCAAACAAGCACTATTCCAAAAAAACCAACCACACTCGATGAGATGCAAAACATACTACCAGCAACTATTCCCACCGTTACGAGAACTGTTGCCGAAATAATATACATATTTGCCCTATGTTTCGCTTCATCAACTTTCTCTTGGATCTGCAACTCTTGCCATTCTGTATCTTCCTCGACTAAAATCTCCCCACATGCAGGGCAAACCACTGCATCATCATCTATTTTTCCTCCACAGTATTGACAGCGTGGCATAGCCACACCTCCCAGTTTCTTTTCGGTAAATGTTATTATAAGATAATGCTAACCAAAATGCACTATCTTGAGCTAGCGTGCGCGTCAGGAGATTACTACAAAATTTCTTTAAGCTCGCAGTAGTGTGTCAGTAGCAAGCTTTTCTAATAATACCTAGGCCTTCAGCCAGGGCATCATACTCCTGAGTTTCTTGCCCACGACTTCGATGGGATGCCCTGCTTCCATCCGCCTCATAGCATTAAAGCTGGGGCGGCCAGCCTGGTTTTCCGAAATCCACTCTGTAGCAAAGCTGCCATCCTGAATTTCTGCCAAGATTTGCTCCATTTCCTCCTTGACCAAATCATCAATGACTCGTGGGCCTCGCGTATAATCTCCATACTCTGCCGTATCACTTACCGAATAGCGCATATAACTCAAACCACCTTGATAAATCAGGTCAACAATGAGCTTTAATTCGTGGCAAACCTCGAAATAGGCAATCTCTGGTTGATAGCCAGCCTCTACCAATGTTTCAAATCCAGCTTTTATCAGGGAGGAGACCCCTCCGCAAAGCACCGTTTGCTCGCCAAAGAGGTCGGTCTCGGTCTCCTCAGCAAAAGTCGTTTCCAGAACCCCGGCTCTAGCGCAACCAATACCCTTGGCATAGGCCAGAGCTGTGTCTTTTGCTTTCCTCGAGGCATCCTGGTGTATAGCCACCAAGGCCGGAGCTCCTGAACCTTCAGTATAAAGTCTTCTGAGCATATGCCCCGGACATTTAGGCGCTATCATGCCAACATCAACCTCGACTGGAGGCATGATTTGAGAAAAGTGAATACTAAAACCATGAGCAAACATAAGTGTCTTGCCCCGGGCCATCTCCTTCTCAATCGACTCTCGATAGATTCTGGGCTGCAAAGTATCCGGAGCGAGCATAACAATTATATTTGCCTTCCTGGCTACTTCAGCGGCAGTAGCTACTTCAAAATCAGCTTTCTTCGCCGCCTCCCAGACTTCAGTGCCTGGTAACTCGGCGACAACGACCTGGCAGCCGCTGTCCCTTAGATTCTGAGCATGGGCATGTCCCTGACTCCCAAAGCCAACAATGCCAATTGTCTTTCCTTTGAGCAAATCCAGGTTAGCATCCTTGTCGTAATAAATTTTAGCCATAATCCCTCCCTGTTAACCTTTAGCCGTCGGCTATCAACTATAGGCAATTAAGAACTGCTTCCGCGAGTTAAGGCTATCCTGCCAGTTCGTGAAATCTCCTTAACACCAAAATCACGAAGGAGGCCGAGCAGAGAATCCAACTTATCTTCATCACCGGTCACCTCCACTGTCAGTGAACCGGGAGCAACATCAACAATGTTAGCCCGGAAAATATCAACGATTTGCATAATCTCGTTTCTTGTCGAGGCAGTAGCCTTCACCTTAATTAAGGCCAATTCTCTGGCTACCATTTCGCCTTCGGTTATATCAGAGACCTTAACCACATTGATTAGCTTGTCCAGTTGCTTTCTCACCTGTTCTACCTGAGCAGAACCACCGCCAGTAACTATAGTCATGCGAGATAAGCCGGGATGTTCGCTGCCACCTACAGCAAGACTTTTAATATTAAAGGAGCGCCGTCGGAATAAACTAGCTATTCGATTAAGCACCCCTGGTTTATCCTCCACTAAAGCTACTAAGGTATGTTCTGTATTAGTCAATTTGCCCCCCCATAGATAAAATCTAAACTATAATCTCTAAATTCAAAACCTCATCTTTTGGTCATTGGAATTTTGTTTTTGCCTTTTTGGGCAGTTTGTAATTGATTCTTAAAATTTTCCTCCAATACCTCCGGCTTTGATGGCTCGAAAAATCTGGCCAGGCTTTCACCTGGCGGCACTATTGGATAGATGTTCTCCTCGGGCTCAATAAAAAAGTCAATGAGAAAAGGTCCAGGGTACTCCATAGCCTTCTGTATAGCCGGGATGACATCCTCCCTTCGTGTCACCCTGATACCAGGAATGTCATATGCTTCGGCAATTTTGACAAAATCGGGGTTCCAAAGTTTCGTGTCAACGTAGCGCCGTCCGTAGAATAGCTCTTGCCACTGTCTTACCATGCCTAAATACCCGTTGTTAATGATAGCTATCTTTACAGCAATATTTTCCTGTGTCAGAGTAGCTAATTCCTGGATAGTCATTTGAAAGCCACCGTCGCCGGCAACACACCATACCACTTCCTCGGGGCACCCGACTTTGACTCCCATGGCCGCAGGTAGTTCAAACCCCATGGGCCCCAATCCCCCTGCAGAAATAAGACTGTTTGGCTTGGTATAAACGAAATATCGTGCCGCCCACATTTGATTCTGCCCCACACCAGTCACCACTAAAGCATCACCCTGTGTGGCCTCGTAGATCTGTTGAATAATGTATTGAGGCAAGAGCTCATCACTTTGCCTGATTTCCAGCGATGGATGCCCATACCTCCATTGCTCTATTTGAGAAAGCCAAGCCACGTGCTCTTTTCTCTCAATCTGTTCATTCAGGGCTGTGAGCACGTTTTTTATATCCCCGACTACCGGGACCTCAGTGGGGATATTCTTTCCAATCTCTGCGGGGTCAATATCGATGTGAATGACGCGGGCATGGGGAGCAAACTCCCTGGTATTTCCTGTAGCTCGGTCATCAAATCTCATGCCAATAGCGATAAGAAGGTCGGCGTTTTGCACCGCCATATTGGCGCAAGGTGTGCCATGCATCCCCAGCATGCCAAGATCAAGTATATGGTTTCCAGGGAAGGAACTCAGCCCAAGGAGAGTGTGAGCCACTGGTATTTGTGCTTTCTCAGCAAATTCCTTAAACTCATCGTAAGCTTGGGAAATAATTATCCCCCTGCCAGCGATGATAACAGGCTGCTCAGCTTCGTTAATGATCTTTGCCGCTTTTTTAATTTGAGCCGGGTGCCCACGAGAGACAACCCTATAGCCCGGCAAATCAAGTTTATCGGGATAAACAAAGTCCTTTTGTGCTTGCTGGACATCCCGTGGTATGTCAATAAGCACAGGCCCCGGCCTTCCCGTCTGGGCGATGTGGAAGGCCTCTTTAACCGTTTTAGCCAGCTCAGCAACATCGGTAACAAGATAGTTATGTTTGACAATTGGAATGGTAATACCCGTGATATCCGTCTCCTGAAAGGCATCCTTGCCAATAACAGGTGTGGCTACCTGGCCAGTTATAGCTACCATAGGTACCGAATCCATATAAGCATTGGCGATACCGGTAACCAGATTAGTAGCTCCAGGCCCCGACGTAGCAATACACACTCCCGCCTTATGTGTAACTCGAGCATAGCCATCGGCGGCATGAGCCGCTCCCTGCTCATGGCGAACTAGTATATGTCGTAGTTGAGGATATTGGGGGAAGGTATCATATATCGGTAAGACGGCACCACCGAGAATGCCAAAAATAACCTCTACCCCTTCTTCAACTAAACTCTCACAAAGAATCTGAGCACCAGTTTTCTTCATAGAATAACTCCTTACCCAGCAAACACCGCACCAGTGCTGGCCGAGCTTACTTTATCACTATACCTCTTGAGATAGCCAGTTTTAATCTTGGGTTCAAAGGAAGGTAATGCAGCCAACCGTTGTTCCAGCTCTTTTTGGCTTAACTCCACTTCCAATTTGTGGCCAGGTATGTTTATGTTAATTATATCACCATCCCGCAAAGCCGCTATAGGACCTTTCTCTGCCGCCTCGGGAGAGACATGACCAATGGCTGCTCCTCGTGTGCCCCCGGAAAAGCGTCCATCCGTAATAAGAGCAACTTCTTTATCCATACCCATACCACTGAGGAGGGAAGTGGCTGCTAACATCTCCCGCATTCCTGGGCCGCCCTTGGGGCCTTCATAGCGAATGACGATTACCTCACCTGACTTAAATTCGCCTTTCATTATCGCCGCCGTAGCTTCCTCCTCATTATTGAAAACTCTCGCCGGACCCCGATGCACTAACATCTCAGAAGCTACTGCAGCGCTTTTCACTACACTGCCATCAGGCGCCAAGTTGCCAAATAATATGCTGATACCACCAGTAGGGGCATGAGGTTGTGACAGGGGGCGGATTATCTCTCTATTTTTAACCTTGGCTTCCTTTGCTATGCTGCCTAATGACTTGCCCAAAACGGTGTTCGCCTCGAGCTTCAGTAATCCCGATAGCTCGTGCATTATCGCAGGAATGCCACCGGCTAAGTCCAGGTCTTGAATGTGATAATCACTGGCCGGACTTAATTTGCAGATATTGGGCACGGAGTCGCTAATTTCATTTATCAGGGATAAAGGGAAATCTATCCCAGCCTCATGCGCTATGGCACTAAGATGCAACACGGAATTTGTGCTGCCCCCCAGGGCCATGTCCACGGCAAAGGCATTGTAAAGAGAATCTTTGGTGATAACGTCTTTAGGCCGAATATCTTCAGCCAAAGTTTCCATAACTTGTCGCCCGGCTTTATGAGCAAGTTGTACCCGCCGTTCTTCCACCGCGGGTATCGTGCCGTTACCCGGCAAAGCCATCCCCAGGGCTTCGCTGAGGCAATTCATAGTATTAGCAGTGAACATCCCGGCACAGCTCCCACAACCGGGACAGGCGACCATCTCCAGTTCTTGTAACTCAGCCTCGGTCATCTTACCTCTAGCTACTTCGCCCACGGCTTGAAAGACCGTAATAAGGTCAACGGACCTGGCAGTGCTTCCCTGGCCAAACTCCCCGGCCAGCATGGGCCCACCACTTACAAAGACAGAGGGTAAATTAAGCCTGATGGCGGCCATCAGCATCCCGGGCACTACCTTGTCGCAATTCGGGATAAACACCAAGCCATCGAAGGCATGAGCCTGAGCCAGGATTTCAACCGAGTCGGCAATTAGCTCCCTGCTGGGCAAGCTGTATCTCATTCCCGGATGGTTCATAGCGATACCATCGCAAACAGCTATGGTATTGACCTCGAAAGGCACTCCGCCTCGACTGAGAATCCCTTCTTTTACTGCCGTGGCGATTTTTTGCAGATGGATGTGCCCGGGGACAATCTCGCTAAAGCTATTGATTACTCCAATAAATGGCTTATCCCAGTCATCTGAAGAGCAACCTACAGCCCGCAGCAGCGACCTGTGAGGCGCCCGCTCGATTCCTTTCTTCACCAAGTCGCTTCGCATTTAACTCACCCTATGAAAAATCTCACAGTTTCCACGGAGACCCCGGTAAATTAAGGCCAGACATTATCGGAGTCCCAAAAAAGTCGCAGGACTTTTTAGGGTTGATTTAACTTATGCTCCCCAAAATGAATTATGTTGCGTAACATAGCATAATACCCAACTAGCGTCAATGCGATATCTTCTTGGGGTTACTTAGCAATTGTTCAGTTGTTAATACGAGGGAAGGTGGTAATATCATTACACTCCACGGGTTTGCTTCGGCTGACCTCCTCAGCTTCACAGTGACACATAGGTGTGCCATCGTGAGTGTAGCGAAGCAATTCAATAGAACAGGGCTTGTCCCTGCCCATTGTGGTCACTATTGCTTTGATATTGTTTGGGATTTAGAAATGCAGGATATAGCATCCCCCAGAAAATAGAAAGGCTCACCGGCAGGATTGGAGCAAAACAATCCCGCCGATGAGCCTCCCCAACGTCGGTTTGGTCTTAGCCTAGACCTTCAAACAGTGTCAGACCACTTAAAAGGCCACTAACCTCCGGATAGGAAGTCTGGGCTACCTCGCCGGTAGTGCCATCAAGAGTATAGGTGCCCTGTAGAACAGCTACGCCGCCGGGGATGTACTCATCCATCTCACTAGCAAGAGGGAAACCTTCCACAGTGGGCAAGTTTCCATCATGGTCAGTCTGGTAGGATGCCACCGCTACTTCCACCATTTGTAATTCTACGGCCGCTTCCTGCCCAGAATCACCGCTTACCAACTCAGTGAGTTGAGGAATCACTGCTGACGCCGCAGATACCAGAGTGACAGACAGCACCAGCAGCCCAACCAGCAGTTGAGTCACCATCTCAACCAGCATCCCAATATCAATGGAGCCCTTCACTCCATGGCAAAACTGTCGGCCGACTTTACTCATACACTTTTTCATTCTTTTTCACCTCCTTGCTTTACTAGCTTTAGACTCAGATTTGTCTTGGTCATCCGGGAATTCTTGGGGTCTTGACAACGGGGTTAGGTGACATTACAATAAAAACAGCTAGGGGGTTTCCTTCCCGGGTCCCTTTAGCTGTGCCTCCGTATCCTTGACCGGTGCCGGAGGCACTTACTTTTAAGTTTGACAATCCGTGTATTCACATTTTAACCTCCTAAGTAAATTTCTTGTATTATTTATCTTACTGCTCATTAGTCTTCTCCTTCCGTGATAATTTAATGAGGGGTAGCTTAGAGTTACTGAGGGTTAGCATCAAGTTAGTGGGGATTAGCTTAGAGTTACTGAGGGTTAGCATCAAGTTAGTGGGGATTAGCTTAGAGTTACTGAGGTTTAGCTTAGAGTGACTGAAAGTTAGCTTAGAGTTACTGAGGTTTAGCTTAGAGTGACTGAAAGTTAGCTTAGAGTTACTGAGGTTTAGCTTAGAGTGACTGAAAGTTAGCTTAGAGTTACTGAGGTTTAGCTTAGAGTTAAAGAATTTTCCCTAAGTCATCATTTCAGAGTACTAGCCTCCCCCTCTTTTTTGCCTTAGCCGTCTTTAGAACTCTTCACCTCCAAGTTCGTAGTTGACTGATTTATCAGCCTACTTCCAATAAATCAGGTAACTACATTTTTCAAATACCTTCCTTCCTTTATATTTGATTCCTCAAATTTATTGTATAGCGTAGTCACTCATCCGTCAATCGCCCATTAGTAATACAAGGTAGTACCATTAACCCACCCTTTCAGCATGAAATCCTTATATCTTAAGCACTAAATCTCTTCGACTTCGATCAGGACAGGCCTGAACAAATTCTAAATTTCAAATTCAAATTCAAAATCGTTCGGGATAAGGCAAAGATGAACTCCGCCACCACACTGCATCAGAAGCGGAAAAGTGGCAACCCTATTTTTTCTCCAGGCTTCCTCCCCACCGAGAGGTGAACCATCTATTTATATTGGCGGGGCTTGTCCCCGCCAATATATAACCACTATATTCCAGCTTGGTTTCCCAAGATTGCCCCAATTAAACCAGGATAGAGCTAACCCATTTTTTGGTTGTATCATGGGCGGATTTTGGCTACAATATGGAAAGCCATGTGTTTAGCAGTGCCGGTAAAGATTGTTTCCATAAACGGAGATGAGGCAGAAACAGAAATCGCCGGGGTGAGGCGTCGAGTTAGCATTGCCCTTACTCCGGAGGCCAAGGTAGGAGATTACGTATTGCTTCATACGGGATACGCCATAGGCGTCATAGATGAGGCTGAAGCCGAGGAGACTTTGAAGCTCCTGGAAGAGATAGCAAGTCTAAGTGAAGTTCATTGACGAGTATCAAGACAACAAGCTAGCCAGGGGGCTAGCATACAAAATTGCTCAGCGCTCCACCAAAACCATAAGACTAATGGAATTTTGCGGTGGGCACACGCATGCCATATTACGATATGGAATTCGCCAGTTAGTCCCCAAAACGGTGGAAATGAGGTCAGGGCCAGGCTGCCCTGTCTGTGTTACAGCAACTGCCGACCTGGACAAAGCCATCGCCCTAGCACACTTGCCCGACGTTATCATCACTACTTTCGGGGACATGATAAGAGTCCCCGGCAGCTATTCGAGCTTGCAACAGGCAAAAGCCGAGGGTGCAGATATCCGAATAGTATATTCCACTATAGACGCTGTAGAGATAGCCAAAGCCAATCCCTGGAAATCGGTCATATTCATCGGCATCGGTTTTGAGACCACGGCGCCGACCATAGCTGCTTCTATACTTAAGGCCCAGCAGGAGAAAATAAAAAACTTCAATGTCTTGTCCCTCAATAAGCTGACCCCGCCGGTGATGAAAGCGCTGCTCGACTCAGGCGAGCTAAAGCTAGATGGCATCATCGGCCCCGGCCATGTTAGTGTTATAATTGGCTCTCATCCCTATGAATTTATCCCCCGGGATTATGGAGTGGCCTGTGTCATCTCGGGATTTGAACCACTGGATATCCTGTTATGCATAGATAAGCTGATGGAACAAATTGAAAAGGGCGAGCCCAAAGTGGAGATAGCTTACCCCCGAGGAGTAAAGCCAGAGGGAAATAGAAAAGCCCGGCAACTGATGGAGAAAGTTTTTGAAATTGGCGAAGCTAACTGGCGGGGGATTGGAATTGTCCCTCAAAGTGGCTTGAAAGTGAGAGGAAAATACGAGCGATTTGACGCCGACAAGGCTTTTTCAGTGAGCTTGAAACCACCGAGGGAGCCTGAGGGATGCCGGTGCGGGGATGTAATACGCGGCGCAGCTATGCCACCTGAGTGCAAACTCTTTGGAAAGGTCTGCACGCCGGAAAGCCCAGTCGGTCCCTGCATGGTCTCCAGTGAAGGCGCCTGCGCCGCCTATTATCAATACGGGACTCCTGAAAATTCGCAAGGCGCTTAGGGTAGATATGGAACAGGCTTATGGATGACAGTATTCTTTTAGCTCATGGCAGTGGTGGCAAATTGAGCCACGAACTGGTGGAGAAAAAAATCCTTCCCTTCCTGGCTAATCCGGCATTAAATAAATTAGATGACTCAGCTATTTTCGAAGCCAGCGGGCGCCTGGCTTTCACCACCGATAGCTATGTAGTAAATCCCATCTTCTTCCCTGGCGGCGATATAGGCAAGTTAGCCGTTTGCGGCACGGTGAACGACTTAGCTATGAATGGAGCCAGGCCTCAATATTTGAGTCTATCGGCAATCATAGAAGAAGGCTTTCTCTTAAGTGAGCTTGAGCAGATAGTGCAATCAATAAAGAAAGCTGCCGAAGAAGCCGAGGTCAGTATAATCACTGGGGATACCAAGGTGGTAAATAAAGGACAAGCTGACAAGCTGTTTATCACTACATCGGGAGTAGGGATAATCTCTCCCGGAGTTGATATCTCAGGAGCTAACGCCAGAGCTGGAGATAAGGTCTTGCTGAGTGGCACCATTGGCGACCACGGTATAGCTATAATGAGTCAGCGTGAGGGACTGAGGTTCTCCATGGCTCTGGAAAGCGACTGTGCTCCATTGAATAAATTAGTGTCTCAGATGATGGAGGTCTCGTCCAGGATTCATTGCCTGCGTGACCCTACCAGGGGTGGGCTGGCAACCACGCTCAACGAACTGGCCCGGCAATCGAAGGTGGGCATTGTGGTAGAAGAGGCTAAGGTGCCAGTAAAGGAAGAGGTTAAAGCTGCCTGCGAGCTCCTGGGACTGGACCCCGTTTATGTTGCCAATGAAGGCAAGCTGGTAGCTGTAATTGACCCCACCGATACAGATAAGATTCTTGGCCAAATGAGAAAAAATATCTATGGCAGAGATGCTGCCATCGTCGGAGAGGTAACCAAGGAGCACCCGGGAAAGGTGATAATGAAAACAAAGCTCGGCCCTTCCCGAATCGTTGATATGCTATCCGGGGAATTGCTGCCCCGGATATGTTAGCAGGTTTGACAGTCAGAATTTACCAGTGTTACACTTCGCTTAGCTGTGAAGCGTATTGGTATTCTGTATCACCCTCTACGGGAGAAAGCCCGAGACTTAGCTGAGAAACTGGAGGATTTCCTATCCTCTCGGGGAGTCTCTTCGTGGCGATGCTCAGCATGGGATGAGGATAAAGCTAAACCCCAGGTAGCTGGCACAGAGCTAATTATCAGCATCGGCGGAGATGGCACTATCCTCCATTCTGCTCGAATCATAGCTCCCCTGTCGGTGCCTATTTTAGGTATAAACCTGGGCAGACTAGGATTTATCACGGAGATAGACGGCGATGAGGTTTTATCCTATTTGCCCGATTTGCTCAAGGGGAAAGGCTGGATCGAGGAAAGGGCCATGCTCGAGGCACAAGTTGCAGACAAAAGCTTCCATGCTTTGAACGATGTGGTGCTACGAAGTGTTGCAGTCCGCCTGGTTAACATAGAAGCAGAAATTGACGGCGCAGCGATAACCACCTACCGGGCTGATGGTGTAATTGTAGCCACCGCTACAGGGAGCACCAGCTATTCTCTGGCATCCGGCGGACCAATTCTTCATCCTCAATCCAAGAAAATCATCCTCCAACCAATATCCTGCCACCTTGGGTTGAGTCATGCACTGATACTGCCTTCGCAGAGCATAGTTGATTTGAAGGTTGCCCACAGAGAAAAGGTCATACTCAGCATCGACGGGCAAGTTGAATTTCCATTATCAGCTGGGCAAAATATCAGAGTGAAGCACAGCCCTCACATAGTTCGCTTCTTAAGAATTCACGAGCCAAACTATTTTTATAGTTCGCTATGGCAAAAACTGGGAGGAAGAATAAATGAAAGCCGCTATAAAGGTTGATAGGGCAAGAGTGAGCGATGCTGCCTCCATGCACCAGATGATCAGTCATTTTGCTGATAAGGGGGAGATGTTACCCCGTGCCTTATCTGAGATATATGATGGCATTAGAGATTACTTCGTGGTCAGGAAAAAGGAGCAGGTTGTTGCTTGTGCGGCGTTGCACGTTACCTGGGTTGATTTGGCGGAAATCAGGTCTCTGGCTGTCGATGAACAGGAACAGAACCAAAATATCGGCTCTTTGCTTGTCCAGGCCTGTCTTGAAGAAGCTAAGGAATTAGGCATACCCAGGGTTTTTTGTCTCGTCCGCAAGCCTGCTTTTTTTGAAAGACATGGCTTCCAACTAATCGATAAAACGGAGCTGCCCCAGAAGGTATGGGCAGAATGCTATCGTTGTCCCAAGTTTCCCAACTGTGATGAGGTAGCTCTTATTCGTCACCTCTGAAGCTGCTATCTGCAAGCAAAGCGGTGCAATTTTAGCTAAGTAGCAAGAGTATGTTGAAGCCGGAAAAGAAGCTAGTCAGCCAACAGATTTATCAGGGGCACGCGGTAAACATACGTGTGGACACCGTGGAGAAAGCCAATGGCAAAAAGACCACCAGAGACGTGGTAGAGCACAGCGATTGTGTAGCCGTGGTAGCCCTCGATGAACAAGATAATGTCCTTCTGGTTCGCCAATTCCGACATGCCGTGAACAGGTTTCTTCTGGAAATACCTGCTGGTGGCATTGACCCCGGTGAAGAGCCCATTGACTCTGTGCGCCGCGAATTACAGGAGGAAATTGGCTATTTCCCCCGGAAAATAGACAAATTGGGGGGCTTTTACTCCGTCCCGGGCTATGGCACGGAGTACCTCCATTGCTTTTTGGCTACCGACCTTGTGCCCAGCCGTCTCATGGCTGAGGATACTGACGATATCGAGCTGGTCTGCATTTCCCTGGATGAAATCCCCCGACTTATTGCCTCGGGCGAAATCTGCGATGGCAAAACCATCGCTGCCCTGCTTATATTCCTCTCTACACGGCAAGGGAAGTAGGCTCGTTTGTGAGGTGATATCCCATTGGTGCACACGCCAAATCGATCCTTCAAGGGTGCGAAGGATGTGCTATAATAATACTATAAGCTAGAGATGTTGAAAAAGGTAAACTGCTACGTGAAAAGACTTGGCATCCTTTTGATTACGGTAGCCTTAATTGCTGGGATGACAGGCTGTACTTCTACTCCTCCTTCCGAAGTACGGGCCTGGACTGATTTGAATGCCGTCAGGGACAACTTAAGAGACCGTTACATTTTGATGAACGACCTCGATTCCACCACGGCCGGTTATACAGAGCTAGCGAGCTCGACAGCCAATCAGGGAAAGGGCTGGCAGCCGATTGGAACCGAGGATAATCTATTTGCCGGGACTTTCGACGGGCAAGGATACGAGATACGTGACCTGTTCATCAACCGCCCTGAAGAGAGTTTTATCGGGCTTTTTGGCGTTGTTGGTGAGGGAGGAGTCGTCCAGAATATCGGCGTGGTGAACGCCGATGTGACTGGCTATGGCGTTGTTGGCGCTCTGGTGGGAGATAATGAGGGCACTGTAAGCAACTCTTATGCCACCGGCAGCGTGACCGCTACCGGGTGGGTTGGCGGTCTGGTGGGAGCGAATGTTTTGGGCACTGTGAGCGACTCTTATTCCACCGGCAGCGTCACTGGCGATGAGCGTGTTGGCGGACTGGTGGGATTTAATGACGCTACTCCTGATGAAGATGCTCTTGTGAGTAATTCATATTCCACCGGCAGCGTCACTGGCCGTTACAGTGTCGGCGGTCTGGTGGGAGCAACTTCTGGCACCGTAAGCAACGCCTATTCCACCGGCAGCGTCACTGGCGATGAGAATGTTGGTGGTATAGTGGGAGAAAATTGGGGCACTATGAGCAACTCCTATTCCACAGGCAGCGTCACTGGCGATGAGCGTGTTGGCGGACTGGTGGGAGATAATCCAGGCACTGTGAGCGCCTCCTTCTGGGACACCGGAACCAGCGGACGAGCTACTTCGGATGGTGGGACAGGCAAGACTACAGAGGAAATGAAGGACATTGCCACTTTCTCAGGTGCAGGATGGAACATAATCGCAATCATATCTGGCCAGACCAATCCCTCCTACACCTGGAATATCGTTGATGAACAGACCTATCCCTTCCTGAGCTGGCAGCCGTAAATCTTCAGGCGGCAAAATTGGCAATGACGGCTTGACCCAGGGAGATACCCCCGTCATTACAGGGTACTTGCCTGTGAGTAAAAACCTGGAAACCGCTGCTTTCCAATAAGCTGACTGTTTTTTCCAACAGTAAACGATTCTGGAATACACCGCCACTTAAGGCTACTTGAGTAATGCCGGTTTCATCAGCTATCAAATAGCACATCTCGTTCGTCATCCGGGCTACGGTATTGTGGAATCTGATTGATATCCTCCCCTTTGAGACACCCTGATGTAAGTCTTCTATCACGGCTGAGAGCAGGTCCCTCAGGCGCACAATTCTCATCCCTTCGTCTTCCACTATACAGTATGGGTAGCTTTCATTATTACCGGAGATTGCTTCGTCGCTTACACGCCTCGCAATGGCAGAGGAATGAGCAGCCATTTCCAGTTCCACCGCCGCCTGTCCTTCGTAATCTATTTCGCCCCTTATGCCCAGCAGGGCTGATATGGCGTCAAAAAGGCGTCCCATGCTTGAGGTAAGCGGTGAATTTATCCGTCTTTCTATCTGGCGCTTGATAATCTCTATTTCAACTTCGCTAACTTGCCCGATGGAAGCTGGTTGAGATTGCTTCGCTTCGCCCGCAATGACAGCGTTGAGGGCATTTTCTCCTAATAGAGTGAGAATATAGCCGATGGCGGTGCGGTATGGCCTTTTTGTCGCCGCGTCTCCGCCGGGCAAAGGCAGGTATTCTAGATGTCCTGCTCGGCGAAAATTGCGGTAGTCGGCTACCAGGAATTCCCCTCCCCAAATACGCCCATCTGCACCCAACCCCGTGCCATCAAGGGCAACTCCTATAACCGGAGAGTCAAGCCCGTTATCAGCCATGCAACTGGCGATATGGGCATGGTGATGCTGCACAGGAATAAGCTTCATACCGATCTCGCCTAACTCCCGGGCATATTTGGTAGCCAGATAATCGGGGTGGAGGTCATGGGCAATGATTTCAGGTTCTACATGGAAAAGTCTTTTATACAGGGATATAGTGCTGTCAAAATGTTCCAGGGTCTCCATATTCTCCATATCGCCGATATGTTGTGATATGAAGGCATAGTTATCTCTGGTCAGGCAGAAGGTATTTTTCTCCTCAGCTCCGCAACCAAGCACCTGCCTGGCCTTAAATGACAGATGGATGGGATAAGGGGCATAGCTACGCGCCCGCCTTACGAGCTGGCTTGTGCCCCTCTCTACTATGGCAACGCTGTCGTCGTAGCGAGAGTAGATATCTCGGTTATGGACTAGAAAGTAATCGGCAATACCCGAAAGCCTCCTTAAGGCTTCATCGTTGTCTCTGGCGATAGGCTCTTCACTAAGATTGCCGCTGGTCATTACTAAAGGCAGGCCCGTATCCCTGAGCAGTATGTGGTGCAGCGGAGTATATGGCAGCATAACCCCTAAGAACCGCAAGTTGGGCGCTACCTCTTGAGATACAGATGAGTCCTTTTTCCACCTCAGGAGCACGATGGGGCTTTGAGGTGAGGTAAGTAAATCTTCTTCCTCCGGTGAGACATAGCAATGCCTTTTAGCTTCGGCGATCATAGCAAGCATTATGGCAAAGGGCTTGGAGGAGCGCTTTTTCCTCTGCCGCAGCGTTTTAACCGCGATATCGTTCGTGGCATCGCAAGCCAGAAGAAAACCTCCTAACCCTTTAATGGCCACGATTTTCCCCTCCTTGAGGAGTTGACTGGCAGCAGCTACAGGATTCAACCCCGATTCTATCGGGGTTATTAGATTGCCCTGGTTATCAACCAGCTCGACCTGGGGACCACATTTCGGGCAGGCGTTTGGTTGGGCATGGAAGCGGCGGTCCAGGGGATTATCATATTCCGCTTGGCATTGGGGGCACATCTGGAAGGAGCGCATGGTTGTTTTTGGGCGGTCATAGGGCATATCTTCAATTATGGTAAAGCGTGGGCCGCAATTGGTGCAGTTGGTAAAGGGATAGCGGTAGCGGCGGTCTTCAGGATTCAGCAACTCGCCAAGGCAAGCTTGGCAGGTAGCAACATCCGGAGAGATAAGCTGATATTTCCCTTCCTGCGCCTGGCTATGCCGAATTTCAAAGTTTTCATAACCGAGAGGTGGGTGATACTCAGTAGTTACGTTCTCGATGTAAGCCAGCGGTGGGGCTTTCGCCTCAAGCTCCCGCTCAAATTGCCCAACAGCTTCTGCCTCACCTTCTACCTCAATCTTGACATCCTCTGAAGTGTTGTAAACCCATCCCTTGAGGTTGTGTTCGACAGCCAGTCCGTAGACAAAAGGCCGGAAGCCAACGCCCTGAACAATGCCCCGGACGCTAATAGAAGCTGATTTGAGAGATTGCCCTGTTGCTTTTGACATATGAGACGATTCCCGGGGAATGCAATAATCGGTGAAATTTATACCAACACGCCCTCAATCTCGGCCATAATTTCTTCGGTAGTAAAATGTCTATGAGTAATCGCTCTGCTGGGACAAGCTGCGACACAGGTGCCACAGCCCTTGCACACAGCTTCATTGATATTAGAGACCTTATTCTCATCGTCAAAGGAAATGGCACTATAAGGGCAGAGAAAGTTACAGATTCGACACCCTGAGCAACGAGCTTCGTCGATAACTGCAGTGCTTGCCTCAAGCTCCACCTTGCCTTTGGTGATCACAGCTAGAACTTTGGCCGCCGCCGCCGAGGCTTGAGATACCGTATCCGGGATATCCTTGGGGCCCTGGCAACAACCCGCCACGTAGATTCCATCGGTCCTGGTCGCCACTGGATCCAGCTTGGGGTGGCGTTCCAGAAGGAATCCGTCAGCATTGAGACTCACGGAGAAGATATGAGCCAGTTTATCGGCATCCTGTTGCGGTTCGATGGCAGTGCAGAGGACAACCATATCAGCGAATACCTGGGTCACCTTGCCGTTATCCGGATCCTCCGCAGTGATAATCAGCTTGCCTCGGTCCATCCCATTCCCATCGGCGCTGGCGACCTGCTTAACCTTCCCCCGGACAAAGTTCACCCCTTCCCCAACCAATCGCCCGTAGAAATCCTCATAATCCTTGCCAAAGCAGCGGATATCAGTAAATATTTGAGAGACCTCGGCATCAGTCTTGTCTTTGATAAGGTGAGAATGTTTTAAGGCATACATGCAGCATACTCGTGAGCAATAATCGTGAAACTCCTCATCGCGGCTGCCGACACAGTGGACAATAGCCACGCTTCGGGGGGCAGAGCCATCCTTCAATTGAATATTGCCACCAGTGGGACCAGTGGCATTGCATAGTCTCTCGAACTCAAGCCCGGTGATAATGTCGCCAAATTTCCCATAGCCGTACTGAGCAGCAACAGAAGGGTCAAAGGTCTGAAAACCGGTAGCCAGAATGACATTGCCGACCTCCACCTCTATTAGCTTGTCCTCATCATCGAAATTAATCGCCCCTGCCTCACAGAATTTCTCACAGGCACGGCACTTGCCCTTCTGGAAATAGACACAGTGCTCTCGATCAATGACAGGGACATTGGGCACTGCCTGAGGAAATGGAATATAAATGGCTTTTCGCTGCCCCAAACCCATCTCGAACTCGCTGGTTACTTTCCAGGGGCATTTCTCCTGACAGACTCCACAACCGGTGCATTTCTCTTCATCAACGTACCTGGCTTTCTTTCTGATCCTGGCCTTGAAGCTGCCGACGTAGCCTGATACCTCTTCGACTTCACTGTAGGTGAGCAGCTCGACATAAGGATGCGAACCCAGTTCGCTCATATTGGGGGACAGGATACAGGCCGAGCAGTCTAAAGTAGGGAAGGTCTTGTCCAGTTGAATCATGTGTCCCCCAATAGAAGGCTCTCGTTCCACTAAGTAAACCTTGTGACGAGAGTTAGCGATCTGCAAGGCGGCTTGAATACCGGCAATACCTCCACCCACTACTAGCGTGCTGGGATTTACCGGGACCTCTCTTACCTCAAGGGGCACATGGAAGGAGACCCTTCTCACTGCGGCTCGAACCAGCGCCTTAGCTTTTTCGGTGGCTTTTTCACGATCGCCGGTTACCCAAGAGCAATGCTCTCGAATATTAGCCATCTGGAATAAGTGACGGTTCAGCCCAGCCTGCTCACATGCTTTGCGGAAGGTGGGTTCATGCATTGTGGGGGAGCAAGAGGCAACCACAACCCGGTTTAAGCCCAACTCTTTGATATCTTTCTTTATCATTTCCTGCCCCGGCTCAGAGCACATGAACCTATAGTCTCTGGCTACCGCAACTGAATCCAGCTGCGAGGCATACCGGCTTACCTCAGCTACATCTACCGTCCCAGCAATGTTAGTGCCGCAATGACAGATATATACTCCTGTCCTTACTTCATCCCTACTGCTTTCAATTCCTGCTGTCATGGTTGCTCCAAAAACTGCGAAATCTGCTCCAGGGTGAATACTGGACCATCCTGGCAAACATACTTTTCACCAATATTGCATCGAGCGCATTTGCCAAGGCCGCACTTCATCTTAGCCTCCAGAGTAGTGACAATCTGATTATCCTTAAAGCCCAAGTCCCTTAGCCCGGCCAGGGTAAAGCGGATCATTATCGGTGGTCCGCAAATAATAGCAATGGCATTATCCGGCGATGGTGCCAACTCTTTCACCACATCGGGGACCAGGGCCACCCGTCCTTTCCACTGCTCATCACCCCTGTCAACAGTGAGTTCCAGTCTAGTTCGAGGTGCTTCCATCCATGTTGGAAACTCCGGTTGGAATACCAGATCCTGGGGTGTTCGTGCTCCGTTTATGATTACCAACTCGCCGTAATCATCCCGCCGCTCCAGTATCCTGTTAATCACCGGCCGCAGTGGTGCCATCCCGATGCCCCCGCCGATGATGATTATGTTCTTCCCTTCATAATCCTCTAAAGGGAAGTAATTGCCGAAGGGCCCCCGTACACCTAAGGTGTCACCGGGCTCGAGTTCCTGTAAGGCTCTGGTTACCGTGCCAATACGCCGCACGGCGAACTCCAAGCCGTCCTTTTGCAGAGGCAAAGACACAATGCCAAAGGGTGCCTCTCCCTCTCCGAAGGCTGAGAGCAAGGCAAACTGCCCTGGCCTATAGTCAAAGCTAGCTCTGATGTCAGGGGGTTCCAGTTCCACGCTCAGAAGCTTGATATCAGGGGTCAGCTGGGTAGCCGTCTTCAGAGTTGCCAGATAGGGAATAAAAGGACTTTCAGGACCCACTTTTAGCCTCCATTACCTGTTGCAAGTCGCTTATAACCTCGCGAATGTCTATATTTACCGGACAGGCCCTGACACAGCGGCCGCAACCAACACAGGCCACGTCCTGGAATTGCTCTGGAAAGTAGAGGAGCTTATGATAGAAGCGCTGTCGCAACCTCTCCCCCTTCGTAGTCCGGGGGTCATAACCCCCAGCCGTGAGGCTAAAGCCCCGGGATTGGCAGCTTTCCCAGCTCCGCACTCGTTCTACCTTTCCCTTATCAGTATAGTCCCGCATATCGAAGCAATAACAGGTAGGACAAACGTAAGCACAGATATTACAATGCAAGCAGCGGTCACCAAGTTGCTCCCAATAAGGGTCATTGAAGAGTTCCCTCATTACTGAGATGACTTCCTTGATGGGAACAGCCTGAGGCTTGGGAGGAGAGGGCACTTTCCCCTTATACTCCACTAAGCCCTGGGGCAGCAAGGCCTTTCCCTTCTCAGTAACAGCCTGAACAACGTAGCCATCCTCCACTTCAGTGAGAAGGATATCTACGTTGCTGGGGTCATCAGGTGCACTACCCATGCTGGTACAGAAACACTCTGGCTGCACCTGGCGGCAGGCAAGTCCGACGAGAGCCGTTCGAGTGCGACGTTCCCGATACAGAGCATCGCCCGGCTCCTGTAGGAGGGGCTTGTCCATAAGGGCGATGCCTTTAGCATCGCAAGGGTGCAATCCAAAGAGAACCGCGTCCTGTTCCACCAGCGTGGGAACCAGCTCGACCTGCCCATCGTCTCTTTGCACCGAGAAAAGGGTCTCAGTGGGGGGCAGGAACCATCCTTTGGGTGAGAGCGTGGTATTATCAAAATCAAAGGCAATTTCCTCCACCTTAGATATTGGCTGAAACACAATCTGCGCTTGACCCCGGACTGGGGCAATGACGATTCGTTCCTGGAGAAGCGAATCAAGCCAGCGAATCAGGTCGTTCTTGGAAGCAAATAAATTCATTCTCCCAACTCCAGTTTTTCTTCCTTCTTAAAGGTGGCGAAGGGAGGTGGTTCGTCAGCGTCTAGTCCAGCCTGGAAGGCAAAAAGTTCCTTCACATCCTTCTCCAGCTTTCGGTTGAGCAGGCTGAGGGGAATGCCCACAGGGCATACTCGCTCGCACTCATTACAGCCGATGCAGCGCCCCGCAAGGTGAAAGCTTCGGATGGTCTGCCATAACTCGTTCTCCTCAGGGGCAATGCGGATACCTACCCACAGGGGCTCGAGTCGTTCAGCAAAGCACACAGGGCAGTAACAGCCCGGACAGACCTGGCGGCAGGCATAGCAACGGATGCAGCGGCCAAATTGCTCCAGCCAGAATTCTCTCCTGGTGGCAAGAGACTCAGCCTCTGCCTCCACAACGTCGGAATAGGTTTCCTCTTCGGCTTGTCTTTCAAGTTCCCCTCCAGCCAGGAAGTCGTAGACCAACGGTTTAGATAGCTGGCAGCTTCGACACTTGGCCTGCAATGTCTCGCTTTTGTGATTCCAACTCGTTTCCACCATACCGGGACAGCCGACCCCGATAATAAATACCTTGTCCCGCTCTATCTGTCCTTCATTCAACAACAGGTTGATAGCCCGTGAGTCACAGGGCTTAACCACAACCGCCATCTTTTTACCCCTCCTATCCAGGAGATATTTAACCAGATTGTGAGCGCAGGTCTCGTCGAAGATAAGCCGCTCGGTGGCAGATGGCTTGTAGGCAAAGAACGGGCGAGCGGTAACGCCATCGCTAGCCCGCTCGTAGCCAATGACGCCCTCAACCGTCCCTTCTTCCAAAAGGCTCCGAGCCTTATCTCGAATCTGCTGGATTAACTCCGTATCCATCTCAGACTTTGCTCCTTGGCCCGAGTTCGGTTAGCTCCGCGGTAAAATCGGATACCAGCTCGGCAAATCTCTGCCCTTCTGATGCTGAAACCCATTCCACCCGTAGCCGTTCCTTCGCTATACCCAGATAGTCGAGGAACTCACGGAGGAGTGCAAACCTGCGCCTGGTATGATAATTGCCCTCAGTATAGTGACAATCTCCGGGATGACAGCCTGAGACCAAGACTCCGTCAGCCCCACTCTGGAAACACTTCAATATAAAGAGGGGGTCAACCCGCCCCGAGCAAGGGACACGAATAATGCGAATATTTTGGGGATAGCCCATGCGGCTAGTTCCCGCCATATCAGCGCCGGCATAGCTACACCAGTTGCATAAAAACCCAATGACCTTAGGTTGATACTCTACACTCACAGCGCCATCACCTCAGCGAGAACTTGCTGGTCACCGAAGCCCCTGAGCTTTATTGCCCCCGGGCGGCAGGCAACGACACAGATGCCACATCCTTTACATACACTCTCGTTGATGGAAGCCACGGTGCGTCCGTCACGAAGGGTTTCCGCTTCGATAGCCTGAAATGGACAGACCTGGCGGCACAGCAGGCAGCCTGCACACTTAGTAATGTCCACAACGGAGGTCATGGGTTCAGCCTCAATGGCCTCCTGGCTAAATAGCTTTAGCGCGTACTCTGCCGCAGCACTACCCTGGACTACAGATTCCGGTACATCAGTGGGAGCAACAGCACATCCGGCGATAAAGATGCCGTCCATGGCAGTCTCCACCGGGCGCAGCTTGGGATGCGCCTGGAGGAGATAATTCTTGGCATCGTAGCTAATATGGATGATTTGGAATAGCTTGGCGACATCCCTATTAGGCATTAACCCCGTGGCTAAAACCACTAGGTCGGCGGGTACGTTAAATGCCTCGTTGGTGAGAAAATCCTGCCCAGAGACTAAGAGCCTCCCATTCTGCTGTGCCACATTGTCAATTTGGCCTCTCATATAGGTGGTACCTGCTTTCTCCGCCCGAATCAGGAAGTCCTCGAAAATCTTACCTCCTGGCCCCCGGGCATCGGTGTATATAATATAACTATGGGCTTCCGGGTCGTGCTCTTTTAGCATAATAGCTTCCTTAGCCATATACATGCAGCATACCTTGCTACAATAGCCACCTCCGGTACGTACATCCCGAGACCCCACGCAACTTATAAAAACTATCTCTTTGGGGTGAGCCCCGTTGGAAGGACAGAGCACTTCGCCACCAGTAGGCCCAGCGGCGTTCATCATCCTCTCCATCTGCAGGCTGCTGACGACATCAGGATAGACACCGCCACCATAGATACTGAACTGGGTATGATCCAAGACTCCCGCTCCGGTAGCCACTACTATTGCTCCCACATCCTCCTCCGATATCTTGTCCTGCATTTCATGGTCGATAGCCTCAGCCTCACAAACCTTCTCACACTCACGACACTCGGAGCAGACTGCGCAGTTTAAACAACGCTTAGCCTCCTCGACTGCTGTTTTTTCGTCAAAGCCAAGCTCAACTTCATCAAACCCCTTTCGTTTCCCCAGTTCAAGAGTCGGCATGGAGTGCCTTGCTACTGGTCTTACCCCATCTTTGGATACCTCTTTTACCCTCTTAACTGTTTCTGGTCTTCCCTCTTTCATGTCCATATCTCTGAGGTAGCGGTCCATAGAAATGGCTGCTTCCTTACCAGTAGTAATAGCCGCGATAACATCAGCCGGGCCAGAGACCGCGTCACCACCGGCAAATACACCGTCAATATTAGTCTGTAGAGTAACAGGATCAACCTCTAGTGTACCCCAACCGGTGTAGTCCAGTTCCCTTGGCAGCATTGTTTTATCCAGACCCTGACCGATAGCTATAATCACATTGTCAACATTTATGGTGAACTCTGAGCCTTTGATGGGCATGGGGCGTCGGCGACCACTGGCGTCGGGTACACCCAGCTCCATGCGAATACATTGTATCCCGCTTACCCGGTTATCTTTAGATAACACTTTAACCGGTGCTGCCAGGAACTGAATCTTGATTCCTTCATTTTCCATTTCTTCAATTTCGCTGGGGATAGCCGGCATCTCAGCACGGCTGCGACGATAAACAATAGTTATCTCATTAACACCGAGGCGTCGGGCTGCTCGAGCGGCATCAACAGCAGCATTACCACCGCCGATAATTGCCGCTTTGCTTCCCAGGCTGACCTTGACTCCGAAGTTGACTTGCCTCAGAAAGTCGAGGGAGTGAAGCACTCCGGGAGTATTCTCACCAAGAATCCCCATTTTTTGACTCATGCCAGCACCTGTACCCAGGAAAATGGCTTTATATCCCTCGTTGAAGATTCCAGTGAGATTTGTCACCGGGGTATTTGTCTTAATCTCTACCCCCAACTCTTGTATATAGCTTATCTCGTTACTGAGTACCTCTTTGGGTAATCGGTATTCAGGGATACCATAGCGCAATAGGCCTCCCGCCTCGGGGGCAGACTCAAACACTGCAACCGAGTATCCCTGCCTGACCAGGTCGTAGGCACAGGCCAGGCCGGCTGGCCCAGAGCCGACAATAGCTACTTTTTCTTCTTTAGTCCTTTCCACCGGTGTAGCTTTTTCCCTCCCTGCTTTTAGTTCATAGTCAGCCATAAAACGCTTAAGAGTCCTGATAGCTACAGGTTGGTCAACTTTGCCCCGCTCACACTCCTGCTCGCAGGGGTGGGTGCAAACTCGTCCACAAACTCCGGCAAAGGGCATAGTCCTGCGGAGCACCTCCAGAGCCTCCTTGAACTTGCCCTGAGAGATGAGAGCAACATAACCCTGGGCATTGACCCCGGCGGGACAGGCAACCCGGCATGGTGGATAGCCACGCTTATCTATAGTATATTTATTGGGAATTGCCTGGGGAAAAGGAATATAGATGGCCTTTCGCTTACCGAGGTTCTCGTCAAATTCACTATTTAGCTCGACGGGACAAACCTTAGCACACTCTCCACAGCCCGTGCACTTGCTCATATCAATGTAGCGGCTCTTATTTTTAATCCTGACCCGAAAGTTTCCTATATACCCTGAGACATCCTCCACCTCACTGTAGCTCATTAGCTTGATATTGGCATGCTGCCCCACCATAGTCATCTTGGGCGTCAGGATGCAGGCAGAACAGTCCAGGGTGGGGAAAGTCTTGTCCAACTGGGCCATGTGCCCCCCGATGGAGGGCTCTCGCTCAACCAAAACAACCTCGTAGCCGGCATCTGCGATATCTAAGGAGGCCTGGATGCCAGCAATGCCGCCTCCGATGACCAAAGCTCGCCTGGTTATGCCAACCTGCTTGGGGGTGAGCGGCTCTTGCCAGGCAACTCTGGCCACCGCCTTCCGCACCAGGTCTATAGCCTTAGCCGTAGCTTCCTCAACTTGACCAGGGTGGACCCAGCTACAATGCTCCCGTAGATTTGCAATCTCCAGGAGATAGGGGTTCAAACCGGCACCAGTCACTGTTCTGCGGAATGTTGACTCATGCATGCGAGGCGAACAGGCGCCGATGACCACCCGGTTAAGATTATGCTCGGTTATAGCCTTTTGAATAGATGCCTGACCGGGGTCACTGCAGGTAAATTTATTGTCTTCAACGTGAACTACATGCGGTAGCCTCTTCGCTGCCTCAGCTACCTCCAGGATATTCACAGCCCCGGCTATGTTACTACCACAGTGACAGAGGAAAACTCCAATTCTAGCCATATCCCATTTTCCTTAGGTCATGCTCGTGAGCAGTCCAGTAGTCATATACAGTCAACCTTGTCACCGCTTTCGGGCAATTATTTTCAAACAGTTCGAGGCTACCTGTTGTGGCATGATAACCGCCACATAATAACTTATATCCGAGTTACTGGCAAGCTGAAGTGAGCTATATTTCAGATTTTATGGGAAAAAGTTTCTAGAATTATAGCAAAATTACAATGATTGCTAATAAGTCTCGCGCAAGCACGAATGAGAACGACTTTTGCCTCACCCGCACTACAGGTGATAAAAGGTGGACAGGCTTATTATTAGCCGTCTGGCCTTGCACATTTAGCCCTTTACCCGTAGAATGCTTAGCGTTGCCCCCATCGTCTAGAGGCCTAGGACATCAGCCTTTCAAGCTGAAGATCAGGGGTTCGAATCCCCTTGGGGGCATTATTTTCAAGGTCTTTCGACATCTTCCCAAATTTCATCTGCCTTTTCACCCTTCCCAGGCACCTTCACCAATAAGGGGCACGAAATAGCAACCACCCAAGTTTTCTATCTCGTTTCCTTTCCTCAGTTTAGTGACCCTGAGTAGTTCTTGCTGCCATCGAGAGCCCACAGGGATTACCAATCGCCCATTCCAGGTTAGTTGCTCCAAAAGGACCTGAGGCACGGTGGGAGCACCAGCAGAAACTATAATAGCATCGTAAGGGGCTCCCTCCGGCCAACCCAGAATTTTGCCAGCTACGTGGACTTCGATGTTGGAATAACCAAGCTTATCCAGGACTTGCCTGGCCGATTCCGCCAATTCAGGTATACACTCCACGGTCACCACTTTTTGAGCTAACTCAGCTAATATTGCTGCCTCGTAGCCGCTCCCGGTGCCCAGTTCCAGCACCTTTTTATCCCCTCTGAGTCCCAAAGCTTGAACCATGAGAGCCACAATGAAGGGTTGGGAGATAGTTTGCCCAAAGCCAATACTTAAGGGTCTATCATCATAAGCGGCATGATATTGCTCCTGTGGTACAAAGGCCTCACGGGGAACACGCCTCATAGCTTCAACGACACGGTTGTCAGCGATTTCGTGGTCAAGAGAATTAAGTAAACTCTGCCTAGCTCGCTCTAAATCCACCGCAGTTCACCAGCCGAAGATATCAACCAAGAACGAAAGACAAGATTATGAGGACCAGGATTATAGCTCCGGCAATGATGCCGCTGCGTTTTATTTCAGGCATAACATATTGATAGCGGCTGGTTAAATCTGGAGCTTTCGGGGACACTCGGGTCGGCGATTGTGACTCAAGAGGCAGCGGTCCTGGTTGCTGCGAACGCCTCTCCCCTGCTATCTGTGCCACTTTAGCCCGTTGCTTAGCTTTAGTACGCCGCGATTTCTTCGGCATTATCCTCTCCTTGATGCAGCTTGCTTATAAATTCTTGTGCTGGAAATATAGGCATGCCCTAAAAGTTGCTGAAGTTGATGGAGCTCAGCACCATCTTGTAATTTACGTCTGGCGAAGCTATGACGCAAGGCCTGCGGTGTAACCTTGCCACCCAGACCTGCCCTGGAGGCGTAACTTTTGATAATCTGCCAGAACCCCTGCCGGGTCAACCTCGTACCACGTCGGTTAAGAAACAGGGCTTCCTCTGCCTCGTCATATAACAAATCCAGCCTATCACTCCTGAGGAATTTTCCTAAAATCAGACTTAAGCCATGGTCAAAGGGAACTCGCCTCCGAGAATTAACATGCACACAACTTTGCTTCAAATCAATATCTTTAATATTTAATGATACTAATTCGCTTATGCGTAAACCAGTGGCATAAAGTAATTCCAGCATCACAGCATCTCTTTTAGCTTCCGGAGTAGATAACTTGGCGGGCTCGGCAAGCAACTTCTGGTACTCAGAGGGGGATAAGAAGTTGAGCGCATGCCTGCTAACTTGAGGAGAGGGCAAATTTTGTGTCGGATTCTCCTTCATCCTCCCCGAATCAACCATAAATTTGAAGAATGATTTGGCCGATGCGACCTTGCGAGCGGTTGTGGCCACAGAGTATCTCTTCTCCCTGAGCTTGAGCAAATAGCTCTTCAAAAGCTCACCATAGGACTTGATTATGCCCTTTGCCTGCTCCACGGTAATAAAGGCTGCCATTTGAGTCAAATCATTGCGATAAGCAGCCACAGTATTCCGGGAATAGCCTTTGTTCTGGGTCAAATATTGAAGGAAGGCATCAATATCCGAGTTCATCAGAGTTATTTTAACACAATGCGGGTTATTTTTGCCTCTATACCAGCCACTTGCTACAATAAATTTGCCGTGAAACCAGAGCAATTAAAAGCTTTGCCAGCAAAGCCCGGAGTTTACCTGTTTAAAGACAAAGAGGGCAAGGTTATCTACGTGGGCAAGGCTGCTAACTTGAACAGTCGGGTAAGGAGTTATTTTGGTGCCCTCTCTAGCCTGTCAGCCAAGATTCAAAGATTAGTGGCAAAAATACGGGATTTCGAGCTCGTAGTTACCAATTCCGAGCAAGAGGCACTTATCCTGGAATGCAATATGATAAAGAAATATACCCCGCGGTACAATGTGCGCCTTAAAGATAACAAGACTTTCCCTTACCTCAAGATAGACATCGACGAAGATTGGCCTGGTGTTTACATCACCCGCCGGGTCCAGAAAGACGGAGCCAGATACTTTGGACCTTTTGCCAGTGCTGGCTCGGTACGCAAAACTCTAAGGTTAATAAAGAAGATCTTTCCTTTTCGCAGTTGCAGCAAGCGCATCGATGGTAAAGATAAGCGGCCCTGTCTCGATTATTATATCCGCCGCTGTCTCGGACCATGCATTGGAGCAGTGGAAAAACAGGAATACCACGACGTAATAAACCAGGTCATCTTATTTTTACAGGGAAAGCAAGAACTCATTCTCCGTGAATTAAACGCCAAGATGAAAGCAGCAGCCCAGCAGCTTCAGTTTGAGAGGGCGGCTTTGTTGCGCGACCAAATAAAGGCCATAGAAGAAGTCATAGAAGGGCAGAGGATTGCCACGACATTACAGGGGGAAAAGGATGTCATCGGTCTGGCCCAAAATGAAACACAGGCTTATGTCAAGCTCTTTTCTATTCGCAATAATAAACTTATCAGCCAGGACCATTTTATTATGGAAGGCATCAAGGGCGAGTCTCCCGGGCAAATAATGACCAGTTTCGTGAAACAATACTATGCCGCGGCTTCATATATCCCACCTCTGATATTGCTTCAGCACCCGGTGGACGAGCCAGCAGTAATTTCCGAATGGCTGGAACGGCAAAGGGGGGGCAGGGTGGAGCTTCGTGTGCCTCAGCGGGGAGCTAAAAAGAAGCTGGCGGATACAGCAGCTGAAAACGCTGCCCGGGGTTTAGAACTAGTCCAGTCCAAAGAGATGAAGGCAGAGGTTATAAGCTCTGGCTTACGAGAGCTAAAAAACAGACTTCGTCTGCCCAAAATGCCCCTGAGAATAGAATGTTATGACGTCTCCAACATTCAGGGCACTCTGGCTGTGGGCAGCATGGTCGTTCTGGAAAAAGGCCGGCCCAAACCGGCACATTATCGCCGCTTCCGCATCAAAACTGTGGCTGGCGCTGACGACTATGCCATGATTCAAGAGACATTACGGCGCAGGTTTAAACGTGGCCTGACAGGCGAAGGCACCTGGGCAATCATCCCCGACCTCGTCCTAATTGATGGCGGCAAGGGACAACTGAATGCCGCGCTGGAGGTGAGGCAAGAACTAGGGCTGGACTCTATCCCCATGGCTAGCCTGGCAAAAGAAAACGAGGAGGTATTTATAGCCGGCGAACCCAAGCCAGTTTATATAGCTAAAGATTCTCCAGCCCTTCATATATTACAAAGAGCCAGGGATGAAGCCCATCGCTTCGCTATAAGTTACCACCGCAGGTTGCGCCACAAAGAGGGTATTACTTCTGCCCTGGACGACATCCCCGGCATCGGGCCAAGGCGAAAGAGGGCCTTGCTAAAAAAGTTCGGCTCAATCGAAGCTATCAAGGAGGCTTCGTCGGAGGAACTCAGCCAAACAAAAGGCATAACTCTGGCCCTGGCACAAAAGATTAAGGAACATTTAGGAAGTTCCCGAGTGTTATAGCATTCTTGACCGCGAATGCCTCAGCATCATTATTAAAATAAATGTAGCTGGCTTTAACGTCTTGCCCCAGCCGAGCAATTCCTCGTGCCCATTGGGAAAGCTCTTCGTCGGAGTAACAACTGGAATACAGACCCTCGCTGCCGTGGAAACGGACATAGGCAAAATCGCTGGTAGCGATAAGGGGGCAGCTAAAGCCAGGCATGTCGAAAACGCACAACCCAGCATTGTGCCCCCGTAAAATATCGAATACAGCGTCATCAATCCAGGATTCATGGCGAAATTCAATTACATGCTGATATTTTGGCGGCAACGTAGATAAGAAATTCTGTAATAGCTCATCGTTGCGTCTCATACTGGGAGGCAGTTGATATAGCAAAGGACCCAGTTTTTCTCCCAACAAATCAGCCCGGGATAGAAAGTTCTCCACCGCTGAACCTAAATTCTTTAACCTTTTTATGTGCGTGATGAATCGGCTTACCTTAACAGCAAAAATGAAGTTTTCGGGTGTGGATTCTCGCCAGGTGGTGAAAGCCTTCTCCGAAGGCAGACGATAAAAACTGTTATTGAGCTCTACGGTAGTAAACTGCCGGGCGTAAAATGTCAGCCATTTAGGCTTGGGCAATTCCTGGGGGTAATAAAGCCCGCGCCAGTGCTCATAATGCCAGCCACTGCAACCAACATAGTATTTTACCGGCATATTGCCTCGCCCACGATTTTCATAGTCGCCTGGTTCCTCAGGCATAACTACATTATTATATTATCATCTAGTCCAATGTCCAGTCTCGTAAACGAGATTTCTTCGTCCCGATAAATCGGGACTCGCAATGACAGAGGAAACTACGCCTGGCAATAACTCCGATTTCATCGGAGCAGGTATTGACTTCAGGCCTATGATACGTCCACAATAAACACCCGTGGAAATACTTGGAATATTCCTATTCGCCCTGCTGGGCCTGGCCGTGGGCAGCTTCCTTAATGTATGCATCGACCGCCTGCCCCGGAATGAGTCCATTGTAAATCCGCCATCTCACTGCCCGGTTTGCCAGCAAAAGCTAACCGCTAAAGACCTCATCCCCGTATTCAGCTACCTCAGGCTTCGCGGTCGTTGTCGGTACTGTCAGGCTGCTATACCCCGGAGACTATTCTGGGTGGAGCTGGCCACCGCCGTGATATTCGCTCTCCTTTACTGGCATTACGGCTTAAGTCCGGGACTGGGAATTATGGCTTTCTACGCCTGCCTGTTTACTATCATCTTCGTCGTTGACCTGGAGCACGGGCTCATCCTGAACAAGGTGGTCTTCCCTGGCATGGTCGTGGCTTTGCTCCTGGCTTTATTGCCTCAGCCCTGGCTTACCCGGTGGGTAGTTACCGGAGTTGCCAACGCTGCTCTAGGCGGAGGCATTGGCTTTGCTATATTCTTTTTGATTGCCATAGTCTCCCGCGGCGGCATGGGTTGGGGAGACGTTAAGCTAGCTGCTTTGATTGGTCTGGTTACTGGCTTTCCTCTGGTTTTTTTCTCCATTATTATGGGGGCTATCCTCGGTGGCATAGTAGCCGTGGCGTTGGTGATAGCTAAAAAGAGAAAACGCCGGCAGACAATCCCCTTTGGTCCCTTCCTTGCCCTGGCTGCCATGATAACATTGCTCTGGGGAAGTAATATACTCAATTGGTACCTGGGACTGATGCATTAGCGACCCTGCAGTCGCCATCATGGACAAACAAAAAGGGAAATCCTAAGCACTAAATACGAAATAGCAAACAATATCAAAGTACCAAGCTCCAATGACCAAAAATATGAAGGTTTTGAATTTTGAAATTAGGATTTGGGATTTGTTTAGGATTTAGAGCTTAGGATTTAGAATTTAATCTCTTTGGGTTACGTGTAACCATCCAGCACACTTTATGTAAAGCCAGGGCGGGCTCACCTTTTTTTGAACAGGGCAAAGAAACGGTCTTGATATTCTGAGAATAGACCCCAGCGATTCAACTCAACCACCAACTCCGGGACTCGGGAAAGGTTGCGACTTGCTTTCTCGAAAAGCTCTTCAATGTAATCCCGGGCGCCTTCGGGCACTCCGTTGGCATCTATGTCTAAAAAACCCCGGCGATTAAATTCGGCCATATTAGCGCGAGCCGACTTGCTAGTTAGCCCATAGATGAACATGAGCAAGGATACATCCCACAGTTCCTCCACCCCCCTGATTATGGTGCTTAAGGGGTTATGCTCCTCCTCTATCTGGGAGCTGAGCTTGTTTATCACCTGCTTGATAGGCTCGGAGACGACATTCATCCCCTTGGGTTCGTTCTTATATCGATAAAAAATGCCTGATTCATAAGGGCGCTCCCGGGCCATCATAGATATGTATTTCTTTGCCTGTTCGCTAAAGCCTTCGACATTAACCAGATAAGCAGGAGTAACAATTTTGGGCCTCTCCGCAAATACCTTGCCATCCCTGACCACACTAAGGTTTCCCACCAGTTCAGTGACAACATAATAATCAATGACAGAACTGCCGAAAGTGTCCAGTTCCTGCCGTGGCGCCCGGATTAACTCCGTGTGTTCCAGGGCATATTTAATTTTGTCATCCGTTTCCATACCAATTCCAGCGCTCTATATTTTAGATAAACGTCTTGACCGTGTAAAAGTTACGCCTTACTTTATCCTTGCCGGCAACTATGCTGCCCATTTCGGTGCTATGGCCGGGAACGAGGTATTCCACATCAAGCTGAGACAACTTGTCAATGCTCTTCCGCAGCAAGGAAGGGCTGCCACCAGGGAAGTCAGTCCTGCCTATGCTGCCAGCAAATACCACATCACCGCTGATCAATATTTTGTCCTCCTCCAGATAAAGGGAAACAGAACCGGGAGAATGTCCCGGGGTAAATAGAACCTTGACCGCTAACTTATCATCTTTAGCCCCCAGGGACAAATCGCCCTCTTTAAGATAAAAGGAGGGGTCGACCTGCGGCGGCTTACCGCCGAACATTTGGAAGAAACTCATCCCCATCGTGCGATAAAACTCATCTTCCTCACGGGATAAAGTAAACAAAGCACCGCTTTTTTCCACCACTAATTCAGCGGCTTCAATATGGTCGGGATGGCTATGGGTAGCAATCACCAGACCGATATCCTCCATTTTGAAGCCATCCTTCTCCATAGCCTGAGCCAAGGAATCGAAACAGGGCTCCCCAAGCTCGTTCTTGACATGGCCGGGGTCAACTAATACGTGCGGATGCTCCCCCCTTAAAACCGAGGGCCAGAGAATGGCATTGCAGTTATTTCCTCTGCCTTGCCATACATAACAATAAAATTTTTCCGTTAACTGCACAGATTTATGATAAAGCATCTCTATAACCTCGAACTCACTTTGTTGAACCCCTTCAATATTATAAGCTAAAATGCACTGCTAAGGCTAACAAAGTCACTACCGTGTCATTGCGAAGCAATCTCAAAGAATGGGGATATGAGGTTGCTTCACCTTCGGCTCGCAATGGCGTAGGGAGAAGGAACTGTATGGGTGAGTTAAAGACCGCCTGGGAAATTGCTCAAGAGAAAGCAAACAGATTGGGTAAGCTGTCAGCCGAGGAAAAGGAACAGCAAGAAAGACAAAGGTATCGCCAGATCGGTCAGGTGCTGGCACAAAAATGGCTCGGCAGTTCCCAACAACTGGATATGACTGCGGAGCTCAACAAGCACGGAGAAAAGGAGAGAGAAATAATAAAGCAGGCCGTAATCGAGCACCTGGTAGAGGCTATCGAGTTTACAACCACCAGGGGTATAAATAGCGTGAAAAATGTAATCGAGGCGATAAGCAACTTAGGGCCTGAATTTCAGCCAAAGACAGAGGAAATAGGCCAGCTTGTTCAAGAGTATGAAGAAGCAGAACAAAAGATAAGGCAGGAGCTGGAAAGCGACTACAGGGAAACCCTGCATCAATTGAGAATCTCAGGAACAGCAGTGGATGCTATCAATATCGAAGCCGACCACAAATGGCAAGTAGCCCGGCAGGGGCTCGTTGAAGCTTTTACCCCAAGGCTCAATGATTTGAAGCGAGCACTAATTGGCTAAATCGGAAAACAAATCATGGCGCCCCTATGGTTAGCCGCTGCTCATATTGGCCTTTGCGGCGGTCGTAGTCGGTGTGGATGGTCTGGACCCTGTACTTCTCCCCTGAGATGCCGCAGCGCTCGTCGGTAACCTCCACGACATCAAGGAGCTCCTGGCCGACGTTGGTGCCGACGGTGATGACGGCTGCCTCGGCCTCCTGGGCTCGGGCCCGGAGGATAGCGTCGGCCCTCTCTTGAGCCCTGGCAGCGGTCTGGAGATTGGGGTCATAGTCCTGCTCCAGGATATCGATGGCGAGCTGCAGCAGATCCCAGTCTTGGGCTTCCTCCAGGATGCGGTTATCGGAGGCATCCCTCCCCAGGGCACGGGAACGGGACAGGGTTACCGCCTGGGTATATTGGCCTGCCAGGATGGCGTGGTCGGTGCCGTAGGAGTAGCAGCTGCTCTCGCTGGCCAGCGGGTTCTTGGTGAAAGCTTCCTGGCCACGGAATACGAGCCTGTCGGGAACGAACGATAGTAGCTTCCTGATGGCGGTATCGCCGGGCATGCCCGGGTCGAGGGCGAAGTCGGGGTAAAAGTTGTTGATGGCGGAGGACTGGGGCTTGGGCGGGGTGTTGGTGAGCTTGATGCCGGCACGGGCCAGGAGCTGGTAAAGTATCTGCCAGACGCTCCTGGGGTTGACTTCGTCTTTGTTCCACCGCATCTGGTAGCGGGCGGTCCAGCGGTCCATAAGGCCCCAGCCGTCCAGGCAGGTGAGGATGAAGCGGGACATGTTGGGTTTCGAAGAATACTCCCAGGAATCAATCCAGAAAGTGCCGGCCCCGGAGGTCTCGTTGCCCGCCGCCGTCTTGTAGCCGAGCCCGAGGACGATTTCGCTGCGGAAGCGAAGCGAAGCAAGCACACCCTCCCCCGGGTTGGCATACTGCCCCTTGGAATTATCGAGCTCGAGCCTGAGAGCTGATAACTGAGAACTATCAGCTGCCAGGGAGACGATATCCCTGGTGAGTACCAGGGGTTCTGCGGCGGGGCGGGGTGCTCTCCAGACTCCGCCAGGCCTCTCCATCCACCAGTAATCGGGAGTGGACGACATTCTGAGGCCATAGGCCGGGGAGTCGTCCAAAAACGGCTTGGGCTCGGTGAAGGTGGAATCACTCCAGTAAGTGCCCTTGACCATGTGGCAGGCGAGGGGGCGGGTGTAGGCTGTTGTGCCGGCATACTTCTCTACCGCCACAATACGGTTGGGCTCGTAGAGCTCGGCGTTGGCCGGCAGATGACAGTCGGGATATTCATAGGTGATATCCTCTCCGTCCGGGGACATAAGGAAGCTCTCGAGGGCCAGGAAGTTATAGGTGTTAGAAAACCAGGTGCGGAAGAGATCATAGTGGTCGTAGGGAGTGTCGGACTGCTTGGCAGCAAACACGATCTCACAGGCGGGCCAGAAGGGGTTGAAGGTAGCACCGATGCCGATGGTACTGCTCAATATATGGGTGTGTGGGGCGGCGTATGTCTGGGTGTGCTGGCTGGCAACCTGTGTGCTTGTGTCGAGGACTATGCCGTTGATCTCGTTAGCTTTAAGAGCGAAGCAGACGACGACGTTGCCAGTGGCCCACCAGCAGGCGGCTATGAAGTGAACCTCGTCATAGGCGACAAGCTGGGCGTCGTCCCAGGACTGGCCATAATCATGCGAGTAATATTTCCAGAGGACGTTGCCGGTGGTCCTATAAAAGATGTAAACCTTAGCTCCATAGGCGGCGATGGCACAGGGACCATCGCAGTCGGTGGCGAGCTGCGTCCACTGGGAATAGTCGGAGCTCTCGTCGGGGTCGGTGATTTTCTGGTGGTAGAGAATATTGCCGGCAGCCACCCGGATGCGGTGCATGGAGCCCTGGCCGTCGAAGGCGATGCCGTGATGGTTGTCGGGCTCGGAGCCTTCATAGAGCCTCGTCCAGGTGAGCCTCTTGATGCCCGCCTCGTAGTCATAGACTTTGGCCCCGACATAGGGAAGGCGGTCGGCCTTCTTCTGGGCGGCTAGTAAGGTGGCTGATAGAGTCCTCAAAAAAAGGCCTCCTGGATGATTTTGGCGATGATCAGCCAGGCGATGACGCCCATGGCCCGGCCGAACATATAGTAGTGATGATCCCCCCTCAAGTCGGTTAACAGCTCTCCGGAGAGCTGATGCCTGGCAGGCCAGGGGCACAGGACTTCAAAGAGACCTTCCACGAAGGCGTGCCATTCCTGGTAACAATCAAGGAAGGCTGAGAGCTTAATGCCTTTCAGGAATCCTCTATCTCCGTCGTGGGACATTAGCTTTGCTCCTTTTTTTCCCCCGACAGAGTCGGGGTCTTCGTCCCCGATGCAATCGGGGTCTTCGTCTTAATGTGCTGCACCGTCCTGTCGCCGAACCACCAAAGGATGCAAGCACTGGCCAGACCGAGGAACCACTGGGGGGCGGCGATCCCCTCGATGACGACCTGGGCGATGACGGCGGCGAAAATGATGGTGACGGCGGGCCTGGTGGCGGCCCGGAAGAAATTAGTGAAAACCTCCACTAGAGTTGGGTTCGACTTGTTCTGTTGTTCTGCCATTTTCAATTATCCTCCTCATCATCGTCTAGATCATATTCGCCGTCTCCGCCAGTCTCTTTGTGATGCAAGAAGTGAACACAATCATCTGGCTGAGGAAGCCCGCCAGTGTCATCCATGTCGCAGTAGCATTCCTGTCCACAAATCTCACAAGTGTGTGCCATTAGTAAACCTCCTTAGAGGCCCTGAGAAGCTCAAGAAAGCCCCTGAATCGGTTTTTGCGACTCTTTATACTCCGAGCCTTCGTTCCTGAGCATGGTTATGTCAAATCAGGACGCCCAGGGTGTCGGGGACGGACTTCCCGGCCTTTTCATAATGCCTGGCTAAATGCCGGGCGGCCTGGATGATGTCTTCCCCGGAGGCCCGGACTCTCTCCCCGCGGTAACCGCCGCGGCTGAGGGCAGCGACGGCTGCCGGCATGCGGTCCCAGTCCACGGTCTTCTCGATGTTCATCCTGCCCCTTAGAGCCCGGAAGATGGCTTTGGTATGGTGGGGGAGCTTCCAGGTCTCAGGATCCTCCGGGTCGCCGACGATGGCGAAGGCCTCTTTAGGGAGCCCCTCCTTGGTGATTTCTTTTTCTATTGCTTCTTTGACTTTTGACTTAGGCATGATTTCCCTCCTTATGCGTGAGAGCACTTCTTTTACTTTGGTTATGGTTTCCATTTTCATCTCGCTTGCCAGACTTTCCCTTGCATCATGTTTGAAACTGTTAAACCAGTCGTAGCAATTCCTCCATCATAGATAGCATGATTCATCCAGATAGCCACCGTTCCTACGCCTGATGGGAATTTGCCTGGTGTACTTTCTGTAGCCTTCAAGGTTCCGTTGACATACCACTTTACGAAATTGCCAGAGCTAAGATGCATTACAATCTGGCATTGCTCCTGGTTCGCCAGAGTCGTATTCAGACTGTGCTCAGCACGGCTTGTGCCATAAGACTCTCCGTAGAGGGACATGTTTTTAGCTACTATACCTATCCCCTTGCTGGATAAATCTGCGTACGATATTCCAGTTTCCGCTAACTGCACCCATGCTTTCGTAGCAGCCTGGCTGTTGTAGCGCGAGTAGTTAAATATGTATAACAGCTCTTTACCCCAATTAATGAACTGGTATGTGCCTCCCTCATTGAATCCGTAAGCCTGGGTGTATAGCCTGGCGTACGAGCCAGCAGCTCCAGCATTTACATAGACAAGGTTACGAAACGGCTGCTGGCCTGTAACGCCCGAGCCGTTTACTTCTTCTGTCCACCCTCCTGCTGTTGGAATCATCTGGAAGTTGGCAGCCCGGACAAGGTCGGCAAGAAGGGTAGGGCCGACAAACTCCAGTGCACTTTCTCCGCTATTTACACTAGGAACTTTGCCGGCCTGGTCTTCATAGCTGGAGGGAGTATCGGATAAATCGAGAAAGGCGCCTCCGCCAGGGCTGCCCTGGGGCCAGGTGGCGATGACGCAGGCATCCCTTGGATTGCCTCCGGGAATGGCCACGATGACATAGTTGCCAATGACCATGGCGCCAGAGGGGATATTCCTGGCCACGTTGATGTCGTCGAAGTAAGTCGTGAGGGACCCTGCGAGCTGGACGCCCGCCTTGTAGGTCCCGCTGTCGAAGTTCTTGAGGATGCCGACTTCTATCATAACTCCCCTGACCTCATAACTCCCCTAGCCCCTCTTATCTTAAGAGGGGGATCCTTTCATTCATCGGTGTAGAGCTGATGAGGGATGACTTTAGAGGTGCGGGAGACGGCTTTGAGCTTCTTGTCGTAGCGGTCAAGGCGTTCCTTACCCCAGGCTTTATAGTTGATGGTGGCGTGCCTGCCGGCGATGCTGGCCCGGTCCACCGTGTAGGCCGAGGCTGACATGGCTAAGTAGCCTGTGGCGCCGAGAACTATAATCTCCTCGTGCTCCGTCGGGATAGTAGTGGACTGGGCGTCCAGGGTGTGCTTCTTAAGCCAGCGGACACGGGCGTCGTTGCCGTTGCCTTCGTCCTGCATGTAAAGGTGGCCGGCCCAGTACTCGGTCCTCTGGAGATATTTAGGGGTCTGGCCAATGGGGAACTCGACGGACTCGACTTCGAGCAGTCCTGTCAGGGAAGAGATATCGAGCTCGGTATCCCCGTCGGTGGTGGCGATATCGCCCTGCTGCTCGATGGGGGCGTGGAGGGAGTACTCCGTAACTACCCTGTCGATGGCTCCGTCGACCTCGTCGTCCGTCCAGCGGTAGTTTTGGCTGTCGGTGTCCTGGAGGTCCTCCCGGACCCGGGCTCTCATTTCTGTCAGGTTCATTTCATGCCTCCCCTTTTCATAACTCCCCTGGCCCCTCTTATCTTAAGAGGGGGATTGGGGAGGTAGGAGTCAGTAGATTCTGAATTCCGACTACTGACTCCTGCCTTCCGCTAGTCCCTCACTCCTGTGAGCATGGCGGCCTTGACGATGGAGAAGTTGGCCAGGGATACATACCACTTGACCCTGGTCCTGGCGGCGTCCTTGGTCTCCAGGGAGCCGAGACGCTCGACCTGAATCATCTCGGGGCTGGTAAGGCCGCAGACCGCACCCTCTCCTATCTGGAAGGCGAAGATAGCCGAGCAATCCGAGGACGTGCCCACGGTGTAGCTATCCTTAACCCAATCGTTGACACGGACAGGGATGCCGTTGTAGAGCTCAACGAACTCGCCGAGCTTGCCCTGGCCGACCTGCAGGTTGCTGCCCTGGGCCCTGGCCAGCGCTGCCAGCTTCCGGCGGGACCGGCGGCTCATTAAGAGCAGGTCGGGCTTGCCGCCCCTGACAAGGTCAATGAGCTTGTCCATGCTGGTCAAGGAGAGGGTTGCGCCATTGGCCCCCGAGCCGAGGTGATTGCCGTAGCGACAGGTCCAGACCACGGAGCCGTCGCTGTTGGTCTCGCCCTCGGTGGTCTTCCAAGTGGGCTCGGAAGCATCCGATGTGCCAGCGGTGGTACACTCATACCGAAAGCCGTTCTCGAGGCCGGCGGTGGGGACAACGACATCTCCCAGGGAATAGGCAGTGCTGGCCTCCCAGGCTGTGCCCTTCATGGTCTTATACAGGCCGTCGGGCTGCTTGGCGTTGACACCGGAGTCCCCGTTCAGGAAGGCGTTCTCGAACTCATTCCTCAGGGCCTTGGCCTTCTGCTCGATGACGGCGGCCTCGAGGTCCTGAATGTTAGAGCGGGTGGCCTTAAGGAAGTTGTCCACGTCGGCGTCTCCGCCCAGGATGCAGAGGCTGGCGGAGCACTGCTCGAACTCGGGCTCTGAGGTGGTCCAGGTATCGGTGACGGGGTCGTACCAGGCCACGGTCGGCAAGGTCCTTTCCCGGTTGTACTTCAGGCTATTGCCCACGATCTGGATGAAGGGCAGCTCCTGTAAGATGGGGCTGTCCTTGACGATGGTCTCGATGATTCCCTTAAGCAGGATATCGGTCGAGAGCTTACTCGCTTCTGCTAATGATATGCTCATGATTAGCTAGTTCCTCCTTTTTGCTGGATTCCAGCGGCGATCTTCTCCCGGGGAGATAAGCCCTCAATGGATATCTCGCCCCTGGGTGGTGCCCCTGCCGGGACCCTGGTCTCTTTGGCCTGGGCTTCGAGGCTGGCCTTGACGGACTCGGCGATGGTGGTAGCCTTCGCCAGCGAAGCGTCTATCTCCTCGATGGTGTCGCCGGTGATGATGTCCTGGGGAATGGTGGGATTGGTAGCCCTGACGGCATCGAGGTACTTGGCCACGGCCTGGGAGTTGGCTTCCTTGACCTGCTCGAGTTCGGCGGCGGCTGCTTCGCTTCCCTGGGTCGCTTCGCTTAGCGAGACTTGGAGATTGCTTCGCTCTGCTCGCAATGCTTCGCCTTCGGCTTGCAGCTCGGCGATGCGAGCGTCCTTTTCAGCCAGGGCGGCCTCGACAGCGGCCTTAGCCTCCTTCTCCTCCTCGAGCTGGGCCTTGATGGCCTCCAGGTCCTCGGGTTCCGGAGCGTTGTTCTGAGTTTCTTTAGTTTCTGGGGTTCCGTTTTCCATATGTTTCTCCTATTCCTCTTGAGATTGCTTCGTCCCAATAAATCGGGACCCGCACTGACCGAGAGGTGAGTTATTACTCAGGCGCTTCCATCTCGCCTGCTAAAGCTTGGCGAGCAGGCTCCGCGGCAACCGCTCTCTCTCTCGCTCCACCACGTGTGGAAGCTGCCCTAAACTCCTGATTCATCTTGAGGATCCTGCCTCTCTCCTCCAACCACCTGGAGAATTCCCCGTCGGGGTCCTGGATCCCCATTTCGTCCATGGCGGTCCTCCGGCTGTGGACTCCGGCCTGGACCAGTAGCTGCTCGGTCTGGGCCTGTCTATCGACATCCTGGGGTAGTACTTGGCCCCAGACCACTCTATGGTTCACTCCCTCAAAGTTCTCGTTCATAAACATCTCCGCCAGCCTCAATATCATGGCGTTACGCTGGTGATAGGCGTTGGTCCTGATGGTACGTTTTCGGATCACCTTCTGAATAAGGCTGCCGAGCTCGACGTTCAGGGCTGCGCCGGATAGCTCCTTCTCGATACCTCCCCAGGCAGCCTGGGGCGTCTCCGAGATATCGTGAAGGGCACGGTATAACAAATCTATATAATCGACATGCAGCCTGACTCCGCCGCCTTGCAGTAAGTCCAGAAGATAAGCCCTGGCGTCCTCGGGTATGGTCCACAGGGCGCCCGGCTGGACCTTGATGTCCTCGGCTGATTCGATGTTCTCGAGGACGGCGATGGGGTTTCCCGACAGCTCCAGTATACGGGATAGCTGACTGAGAGCACGGTTGAGCTCCCGCTGCGGCTGGATAAGGATGGGGATATCGGACTCACCCCAGAAGTGCTTGGGCTGCTTTACATTGGGGAAGATGATAAACGGGATAAAGCCATAAGGGTTGGGGCTGGACTCTATGATGTCATTATCCAGGTATATGTCGAATGCCTTATCCGTCCAGACCTCGGTGATGGTGGCGGCCTTCTTATCAACCTGCCCGCCAAGGCTTGGCAGGCGGGTGGCCTGGCCATAAAGAAGCTGGACCTCATCCTGAGTAAGCGTGTATCGCGAAGCGACTCTACACACCCTGGAAGTGTCATCCCCGAGCCACCAGGCATAGATGCCGGAGACATCGGGAGCGGTGATACGGATTCGCTTCCCGTCGGTATCCCATATCACCTTGTAGCAGCCGTCTCCCAGGACAGCGGCGTCGACTTCGGTCTCGTAATCGAGCTGCTGAAGGTTGTTGTCCTCGTAGACCTGGCGGAGGATCTGCTCGGCCCTGCGGGCTTTGGTCTCTTCACTTTCGAGATTGCTTCGTCGCTGCGCTCCTCGCAATGACAAGCGGGCATCGGTGGGGTAGCAGGCAAAGCCGAGTCCCTGCATAAGAAAGCTGGTGACCTTGTCAACGGAGACCTTAGCATAGTTGAAGACGAGCTGGCGGTGGCGCCCGCCTGCCAGGCCTTGGCGGGCAGGCGACGTGGTGGGCCAATGATTTCCCAGGTAGAAATCCAGGTTGGTGCGATAGTTGGCGAGGCGTTGGGTGTCCATGCGGTTTAGATGAGATAGGTTGAAGTCAGTCATAATCGAAATTCAAAAACTTTTAACTTTTGCTCTGTAATTTTGCATTTTTATTTTTAAATTTTAATTTGGGGAGGCCACCTCCACCGCCTTCAGCCATCTCTGCACCGTTCTCGGGCTCACTTCAAATATGCGGGCAATCTCCTTAATGCTTTTCCCTTCCCGCCTCAACTCCATCATCCTCTCGGCCCGCCTGCTCTTCAAGAACCTCTCCTTCCCCCAGGGCTCTTCTTTAACGCAATCAGGAAAGGGGCAGTTAAGACAGGAGGGAAAGAGCTCACAGCCCTTATCTTCGTAGGGGAATTCCTCGGGCAATAAATCCCAAAGCAACCTTTCTGCCATATCAATCTTGCTTGTTTCCATTCGCCAATACTCCATAAATTAGCACTTTTGTTCTAAAAGAGCAAGGGGTTTTTGTCCTGACTATACCTTGCTATACCTCGTTATATTAGGTATATTGACAAATGAAAGCTGGCTGCTATAATAAAATCCAGGGTAGGCTATTTGGCAATTACTAATTGCCTATTGACAAAATCAATATATGGGTTTAAAGTGAAAGGCAGGCTAAGCCTGAGGCCTAGCATTATGGCTTTTGGCGGAGTTTTTGTATTTGTATTTGAACTTTAATAATTAAATACTGTTCGAGGATATCCACCTGTCATCCCGATTCCATCGGGATGGCATTAATGAATTATGAAAGGAGGTGATGCCTATGGCAAAGTCCCGAAGTGAATCCTCACTGTTCCCCTCCTCAAGATTAAGAGGGGCCCGGTGAGCACTCACGATGCTGACCGCTCGCCAAGGGAGTTATGAAATCCGATGGTTGGATTCGCCGAGGGGAAGAAAAGAATGCCTGGCCCGGGCATGGTGTCGATCGTAGATAGTGTAGTTGCCCAATTCATTGGGCAGCCCCGATTACATCGGGGCAACTACAGATTAAAATCAAAAAGGGCGGCCTGATAATGAGGCAGGCTTAAAATTTGGGTTTACTGAAGAAAAATGTTTCCAATGACTCGAGCCTGGAGGGGTCGACCCCGGGCGAGAGTGAAAATAAGTTGGATACCTATAAAGGAGGAAATAATGACTAAAACAAGAGCATGGCCAGTGCGGGCGATGTATATGCTCATCGCTGCGGCACTGGTCATAAGTTTGATAATTGTAGCGGTGCCCGCTCAGAAGGTATCTGCCGACCCCGGTCTCAGCGAGTGGGACATAGTCCCTACTCCAGCCATGATGGACGACTGGGTCCTGGCGCCGAACTTTACCATTACGGGCTTTGCCCCGGGCACGACAGCGATCTATGTCATCGGCACAGGCTATGAAGACAATGACCTGGCTAATGCCCCCGCCACCAAACCTCAACTACTGAAGTCCACCGACGAGGCCGCTACCTGGAAGAACCTCACCGATGGGCTGGTAGACGAGGTTGTCGAGCAGGACCTTGGCGATGACATTGACGACATTACGCTGGTGAAAGTCGCCTGCGACTTTGTCAACCCCGACTTCGTGGCTGTGGCCCTTGTGGTAACCATGGGTACACCGAGTACCGCGGATGACGAGCTGCATGTCTTCATCTCCAATGACGGCGGCACGACCTTCCGGGACACGGGCGAAGTTGACGCCGCTCTCAGTACAGCCGGAGCAGCCGGAGTCCTCGTCTTCGCAGTCTCCAGCGAAGTGGCCGGCATGCGCAACATCGCTATCGGCGGCACTGACTCCCTCGGAGCTCCCACTACCCCCCTGCTTTTCCGCTGCCTGGCTATTGGAGGTGTAGGGACCGGCTGGGGGGAGGATCCCACCACATATACTGGCTGGGATAACGACGGTGCAGCCTCTGTCGCTGTTGTCGCCTTCAGTTTCGCACCCAGTTGGGCTACGGACAATACCGTCCTGGTCCTTACTGTTAACACTGGCCTTACCAATGTCTACCTCCAGTCCGGCACCTGGGGAACGGTCGAAGCCTGGAACGACGATGCAGGCTTTGAGAAGGCCGTGGCCATATTTACTGTGGCCACAAACACCATCACGTACTTGCCCGGGGTAGCGGGCATAAACACGCCCTTCGACTATTCTGGCCAAGACGCCGCATACAGATACCTCTGGGTAAACGTGAACTATGTGGACGTTGATTCTACGAAAATAGGCGAGATATTCCGCGTGAAAAACAAGTCCGTTATGTCCATCAACCAGCAGGTCGAGGGCCAGCCATGGCTGAGCGGTGTGTCTTACTTCGGGTACATAAGCGAGGGCAAGGCTATCGCCAGCCTGTATGGCGTTGGAAACTCTACGGACACAGATTGCTGCGAGGGCGTACTGGTCTATCGCAATGACTCCATCACCGACATGGATATCTGCTGCCTGGCCTGGGAAGTGTCGTGCAAGCCGCCGACCGGGAGAGGTGTCATGGCGGCATTCTACATGAGCGCCGACAAGGCTTATGCTGTGGCCCTATTCGACGGCTACCTGGAAGAGAGCGCCTGGTCGGTAAGCTTCGACGATGGAGATACCTGGAACCAGCTCAGCCTGGTCAACACCTGGATTGACTACCTCTCGGATGTCGCCGTATCGCCCGACTGCAACAAGACCATGCTGGTCAGCGTGAACCTGGTTGACATGTCAACAGCTTGCGACTGCGAAGGGTGCACGGGCTGCGACAGCACCTGGCTGAATGCCGAGGACCTTCCCGAGGCTGCGGAGTACAGCGGTCAGTGGCTGAGGACCTGGTGCGGCCAGCTCGAGGGCGATAACAGCGCCGACTTTACCGGGCGTCCGGAGTATGGCCTGCTCAGGCTGGCTCCCGAGGAAACAACCGGCGACACCGTGTATCTCGTTGACCGCATGACCAGCACCATATACTGGAACGAGCTGGAAACCCTGGCTTGCTGGAAACAGAGAAGCGCCACCAGCATAATAACCAACATCGTTGACCTGGGAGTGAAAGACGAGAGCACCATCTACGCTCTGGGCCTCAATGGCGCCGTTGCCATGTCCGATGACCACGGCACTGCTCCTAGCTGGTCAGAGGCGGTAGCCAGCGGATTGACAAATGGCTGGACCATAGCTGTTCGGGGCGACGACATACTTGTCGGCGGCCAGGATGGCGACTGGAATTACTCCGCCGATGGCGGTGAAACCTGGATGTTACCGGATCCCAAGAGTCCCGGGGCTGGCTACGTCACCGTGGCCTTTGATAGCTACTTCGACATCAACGACACGGTCTATGCTGCCGTAGCTGGATTCAGCGGCGGCGTCCCACTAACAAGCTGCGGTGTCTACCGCTGGGTCATTGACGAGAGCGAGAAGTGGACAGACCTCAGGGCCGAGCCCTTAGAGTCTCAAATCGGCGTTAGCATCTTATTAGGACCGACGACAGGAGATGACACCGTAGAAGTCAGCTTCACCGGCCTGGTCCTGGATAGGGCTGCTGGCAACCCCATGAGCAGCGCTGACACCGGCGGCGTTCTCTACGCCAGCTACGTCATCGCAAACGGCTATGCCACAACCGGCGTGGCTCGCCATCTCACCCCCGCTAAGGCTATAGTATGCGTGGAGTGTGGTGACTGGGATTACCTGCATGTAGGACTCACTGTGGGCCAAGAGGGCTTCGAAGCGATGCCCCAGGCACTGAAGATTTGCGGCTGCCTGACCCCAGACAGCAACAGCAATCTCTTTGCCATTGACTGGTGGCAGGAGTACCAAATGGAGAGGGCTTTAACCGGCACCGTCTGGACCTTCGAGGACTGCTACTCCAAGGCCGCTCCCGACGTGATATCTCCAGCCGATGGCCTCGTTGTCCCTGCGGACCCCTGCGGCTCTTGCTTTAACGTGCCGTTTAGCCTCAGGTGGGACCGCCAGTGCGATGCCTGCTCCTATGACATCCAGATTGCGCTGGACGAGGACTTCACCATCATAACGTACGACAGCTTCGACGTTCTCGGGGAGTCATATCTACCACCAGGAGCAGGAGACGCCCCCAGCTACTTAGTCGGCGGAACGCTTGTGTGTGAAACTACCTATTACTGGAGGGTCAGGTCTGCAGACGCCGGGACCGGTCAGATAATCCATAGCTGGTGGTCTGAGCCGCGGAGCGTTATGATTGCCCCCAGTACGGCTGCCGGCACCATCACCCTTGTCAGCCCTGCACCGGGAGACATCGACGTGGCCATAAATAATTTGGGCTTCAGTTGGAGTCTGCCAACCGATGCCGATAGTTTCGACTGGGTGCTGTCAACCAACGCCGACCTCACCAGCCCCGTCGAAAGCAAGACCGGGCTGACGACCACAGCCTACACCTGCACCAAGACGCTCGGCTACGACACCACCTACTACTGGGTGGTGACCGCCTACAATGAGGGCGCTGCCATAGGTATGAGCACCGTAGGCACATTCCGCACGGTGGTTGAGCCCACGGGCCCAGGTGATATACCTGCGCCGCCAACTCCAGTCTGGGTCTGGGTGGTTATCGCCATTGGCGCCGTCCTGGTGATTGTGGTTATAGTGCTCATCTTCAGGACTCGTCGGGTATAAGGATACCCTCACCTAAATCCTCTCCCTAGAAGGGAGAAGAAGAGGTGATTTTAAGAGGGGGCGACTTAAGTCGCCCCCTCTCTTATTCCTTCCAAAGTCCTCCCTCTTAGAATAAGAGGGAGTTAGAGGGAGTTATGTGCAAATGCCTCTGTCCTAGTCATAACCCCCTTTAGTCCCCCCTTCCCTTAAGGGGGATGTTGGAGTTAGACCCCCCCTTAGGATTAAGAGGGGCCAGGGCAGTCCAAAATCCCCCCTCTTAAGATAAGAGGGGGCTAGGGGGAGTTATGAATGAACCCACTCTCCCAAAAATTTATGAGATTCTTCGCCTACGGCTCAGAATGACATCGCCGTTGTGTCATTACGAGGAGTCCCGATGAATCGGGGTGACGAAGCAATCTCCGAGAGCCAACGAGATTGCCACGCCCCGATAAATCGAGACCCGCAATGATATATAATATAAAAGATGGATTCAACCCCTTTTTACCTCAGTGGCATTTTCGTCTATAATATAGAGAGATGATTCGACTGCAATTGCTATTTCGACCGGTCATCGTTCTTGCCGTCTGCCTAATGGCCATCGCCCTGCCGGCCACGCCCGCACAAGCCGTGTGTGGGGGCCCCACCATCGACCTTTCTCCCGGCTCCGGAGCCCCCGGAACGGAGGTCGCCGTCTATGGCCAGCGCTTTGATGCCGGCAGCTATATTGACATTCTTTATGACGGGACGATAGTAGCCTCAGGCGGAACCAACATCAGGGGAACTTTCACCATCACCTTCACCGTTCCTGAAAGTCACATAGGAGCCCACAAGGTACTCGCCGACGCATACACTAAGACAGCGGAGGCTTACTTCATCGCCAGGCCGGGGTTGACGGTAACTCCCGAAAAGGGCCCCGTGGACACCACGGTTACCGTGAAAGGACAGGGATTTGCCAGGAATGAAAGGGGCATCGAGCTGAGGTATTACACGAATCACAGCTATACAACGATAGAAACCAATATCAGGGCGAATGCCAGTGGCAGTTGGGAGACGACTTTCCAGATTCCCGAATCCAGCAAGGGAGAACACAAGATAGACGCCGAGTATACCGAGAGCAAGCTTTACCAGGTCGAGTATGCCATCTTCGAAGTAACCCCGGGCATAAGCATAGACAAATCATCAGGCGTTGTGGGCGACACCGTAACAATGACGGGCAGCAGATTTGCAGCTAGCGAGAAGGACATCAAGGTGTTGTTTGCTGGCCAGGAAGTAGTCACAGGCATCATAGCCGACTCCCAAGGTGAATGGGAAGCAAGCTTCGAGGTGCCCGAGATGCCCGCAGGTGCGTATAGCATCACCATCGAGGGGCAGCAGACCAATAAAGAAGACATCGGCGAACTCAGCTTCGAGGTAGAGCCTGGCATCGTGTTGTCCCCCGACGAAGGACATGTGGGCATGGACCTGACCGTCACCGGCTGCGGATTTAATGCCAGCGAAGATATAAACATCATGTACGAGGATAGCCAGGTGACGACAGCTATGACCAACGACAAAGGCAGCTTCGATGTAAGTTTTGCCGTGCCTGAGAGCAGACATGGCGAGCGACTGGTGATAGCCGGATATGGTGCCGGCAACGCAGCCAACGCTATCTTCACCATGGAATCGGAGCCCCCAGACCCACCGACACTCATTTCACCAGTCAACAAGAGCTGGGTGGGATTAATAGGTAAGGTAACCCCGACATTCGAGTGGTCGGAGGTATCCGATGACAGCGGAGTTCGCTATCGCCTGCAAATAGCGACCAGTGCCAATGTCACCGCCACCGGAGAGTTCGTCGACCCCGTAGTTTCGGTTGCGGGCGTAGCTGATACGAGCTATACTCTGGAAGAGAAAGATGCCCTGCCTAATGGCACCTACTACTGGACTGCGCAGGCTGTAGATGGCGCGGAGAACGAAAGCGGCTGGACTACAGCCCGTTCCTTCCGTGTCGGACTCCTGCCCAGGTGGGGATTTATTGCCGCCATAGCCGCCGCCGTGGTGCTCCTGGTCGTCCTGATTCGCGCTCTGATAATAAGAAGAACCATCTATTACGACCGCTGGTAGAAAGAATCATAACCCCCTTTATCCCCCTTATCGGCTTTGTATCATAAGAGCCTTCTGTATCAAAAGTCGGCTAGTTGTATCAAAAGTGCTTAATTAGTTCATTTTAATTGTTTATCCAGTTGTTGCTCTACAATTTGAGCTATGGTGATTGGCTCTATCTCTAAGCCTTCATCCCTCTCAGCCCTTCTAATTTCACGTAGAGCATCACGGCTGAAATCAAACCCTACAAAGATGCCTTCATTACGCTTATCTCTTTTCATAAACTTTGCTCCATAAGTGCCACTTGCTCCAAAAGTCCTGCATCTGCTCCAAAAGTCTAAAGCTAATTATTGACGATACGACTATTTTACTATACTATTAATACGTGAGCCAATATAGTGAGCCAGAGCTAATTATCCCTGCATTAAAGTTTATGAGGGACAATCCCACTGGCGTAACCACTTCACAGTTGATTAACCACCTTATTGACGTGCTCAAACCATCAGGTCACGATATGGAAATCCTTGCTGGCAGACGTGATACCTACTTCAGTCAAAAAGTAAGAAATCTAAAGTCACATGATACATTCAAAAGGAAAAAATTAGCTGAATACCAATCACTTGGAAAACAAGGATTGTGGAAGATAACGCAGAACGGACTAGATTACCTTCAGGGGATTGAGTTAATAGTTGATGACAGCCAACCCGAAGATATTGTCACTTCATTGAGCAATCAGGGGTTTACTTCAAAGACCATTGAGAAGGAAGCTGAGAAGGATTATGCTGGTCTGATAATTGAAGAAGGTTCTCTCGATAAGCGTACAACCACACAAAGAAATAGGTCAAGCAAACTCAGGGAAGTCGCTATACATGAGTTTAAGAAGCAACATAATGGTCAACTTTATTGTGTGGTATGTGGTTTCAACTTCTCTGAAGTCTATGGCGAATTAGGCAAAGACTTTATCGAAATTCATCACGCAGAACCTATGCATCTCATGGAAATAGAGGGTGAGAAGAGCACACTCGCAGAAGCCTTGAAGAAAGTATTTACCGTTTGCCCGAACTGTCATAGGATGATACACCGTGCCAAAACGATGTTGTCAATTGATGAATTGAAGAATTTGCTTGCGGGAAATAAGCGATAAATCGGTAATCTGCCTTTATTTTTTGGGCTTTTGTAGAATCACAATATATTGGTGGGCTATATTAGGCACATAGGCATAGGGATAACCATACGGTCTTAACTTAGTTCCTGCTTCATACCAAATTATTTCGCCCTTTGGAATAAAACCTCGTTGTTTGGCTCTTTTAGTTAGGTCTATGTGTGTGAAGATATACTCGCCATTCTGGTATGCATCCCGTATTATGATAGCCATGTATCTGCCATTTTGTAGGACACGATAGCATTCCCCAAATATGGTTTCCATTGACGCTAGATAGCTTTCGTAACTTTCAAGATTAGCTAAATCACGGGGGTCTTCGGAACGCATATCATAATCGGTTTGCCTATTGGCGAACTCTTTGTAATCACCATTACACATAGTCTTCTCTAAATGCAGGTTATAAGGTGGGTCGGTAGCAATGAATTGGGAATACCCGTCGGGGAATTTCCTTAATTCATCAAAACAGTCACCTTGAATTAGGTCATATTTTTTTAGGTCTATTCCGTCTGACAAGCATTTATCAATCACATTATTGTAAATATCAATCCATTTCTGGTTAATCTCTATCCCAACACAATCACGGGGGGGATTTGATATTGCTGCCCCGATTAGAGTTCCGCCAACACCAGCGAATGGGTCTAACACTCTCTCGTTTCGTTTAGTAAAAAACTCAATAAGATACTTCATCAATTCAGGGGGTTTATTTGCACCATGAGCCTTTCGCAGGTTGTGGGCATATTTACTTGAATAATTGGTGGTTAAGAGAGTCTTGGTAAAGTATAACCATTTATCCCCACTCAACTCATTCAGGGCATTTTTAGGATGTATTTCTCCATTACTAGAAGCATGGTGATTATTGATGCCGTTTTTCTTAACAAACTTTGTGAGCAGTTCGCTCAGGATAGGGCATTTTTCGCTCTCTATACAGTCAAAACAATCAACTGCCTTGCGGTCACAAAACTCTCTTATCTCATTGCCGATTAAGTGCAGTTGTTTTTCAACTGCCTCTGGTGTATTGCCTTTCCTTTGGTGTACGCCTTCTCTTTGTAATTCTACTTTCATGAGGTTGCTTCACACCATTTTCTTTTGTTCACTCTGACGGGGTTCTCTCCAATATGGGCTGTGACACTTAGGATTGGGGCACACTCGTGGTTCTTTATCAGGTTTCTTCGGAATCCACACATGGCCACATCGGGAACAACGGAACTGTGTGACTTCGACTTTCTCCTTGTACATATTGATAGTGTATCACAGTCAATATATGTTGTCAAGTATTTTATTATAAATATATTGCTTAGGGTATTGACAAAATAACTTATTTGTGATATATTGTTTATAGTAATAGTGAAGGGAGTAATGAAATGGAACTTTGGAAGAAAAGAGGATTGACAATAGCGAAATCTGATACAGTCAGGAAAAACAAACTGGGATGGCAAGTCCCTTCTCAATCGGGCAATGGGACTTACGTTGTTAACATGGATAATGGAGAGCCATTTTGCACTTGCCAGCACTTTGAGGCTACTCATAAGAAGTGCCAGCACATTTATGCTGTTGAGTTCATTGTCCAGAAAGAGCGTCGCCCCGACGGCACGGAAGTTGAAACTCAGACAACGAGGATAACCTATACTCAGGACTGGCCTGTTTACAATGAGGCACAAACCCATGAGCAAGAACACTTTGTTGAATTGCTCATGGGTTTGTGCAACGGTATCCCACAGCCTGAATATAGTTATGGGCGTCCTCGTCTTTCGCTGGCTGATGTTGTATTCGGGCTTGTATTCAAGTCCTACACTATGATGTCTGGACGAAGGTTTATGACTGACCTGCGGGAAGCGGAAGCAAAGGAACTGGTTGACAAGTCTGCGTCCTTTGCTAGCAATGCCCGCTATTTGGGAAACCCCGAATTGACCCCGCTTCTGAAAACCCTCATTGAGCAAAGTGCCAGCCCCTTGAGAGCCATAGAGACTGACTTTGCCGTTGATTCCTCTGGCTTTGCCAGCACTACTTACAATAGGTGGTTCGACCATAAGTGGGGCAAGGAGCGAAGCCAAGCAAAATGGGTCAAGGCTCACATAATGTGTGGTGTCGCTACACATATTGTTACCAGTGTGGAAGCTACTTCCTTTGCATCGGGTGATAATCGGCAATTCCCTATGTTGGTCGAGAAAACAGCCAAAACCTTCACCATCAATGAGGTATCTGCTGACAAGGCTTACTCCGATAGAAAATGCCTTAAAGCAGTTCAAGCTCAAGGCGGCACGGCATTTATCCCCTTCAAAGTTAATTCGACTGGTATGGGAGACCACCACCACAAGTTTGACGGATTGTGGAATCGTATGTGGCACTTCTATAACTTCAATAGGGAAGTCTTTATGCATCATTATCACAAGAGGTCTAACGTAGAAGCTACTTTCTCTATGATAAAAGCTAAGTTCGGTGGTTCTGTCCGGGCTAAATCCCCTGTCGCTCAGGTCAATGAAGTCCTCTGTAAGATTCTTTGTCATAATATCTGTGTCCTTATCCAATCAATCTATGAGTTAGGGCTTGAGCCGACTTTCTGGACTTCTGAGGCAAAAGAACCAGTCACTCCAAAGCTTCTTGAGGACGCATACTAGATAATCTTGTCAATTGCTTCATAGAATATCAATTTCTCTCTTTATTAAGCTTGACTCCTCATTCACTTGGAGTTGTAGTTCTTTAATCATTTTCTTTCTACGTTTAATATTACATGCTATTCTGTCTTGTTCTTCTTTAGGAACGAGAGGTATTAAGACTTTCTTTAGCTCTATTAGGTTGAAGCCTGGCTGGGCAGATTTTTCTGAGTATCTTTCTAGCTGTTCATGGATAACAAGGGTATTAATCAATTCAGCGATAAAATAGGGATTAGCTTTGTTTGGGTCAATAGATATTTTACAACAACTAGCTGTCATATTCGCCTCTTTGTATTTATCACTAGGGAATAAACATGCCTTGCCAAAAGTAGCGCCAGTCTTAGCAATGATAATGTCATTCTCTGTGATTCGGCTTCTAGTTAGTTCTTTGTGCTTTTCTTCGCTAATATAGACTAAATCATCAGCAAGGAACTCATTGATGCCGATATTCTTTACTCTTATTACGGGTATCCCTTCCTTTTTGTAGTCTGAAACATGCAGTTGTGTTCCAAAGGGGCCGTCCACAATCGCATATTTTGATTCTAGACATAGCTCTTCTAGTTTTACATATTGCTTCTTTCTTATCTTTTTCAAAAGGTGTATATACTTTGGCTTAAAGTAATTTACAGATAAAAGTTCACCTTCATTTCTATTCACTACGTAGCACGAATCGTCATCAAATATACGCTTGCCTTTATTCAGATACTCACGATAATGCCAAAAGGCATTAGGGAAATAGTCTGCGTCAGGTCTATTGTTTGTATCAAAGCTAATTCGGTCTACCCTAGCCATAAATATGGGATAGTCTTTTATTTCAGGTTTCTTGCGAGTCATAAATACTAGACTTGTTGAGATACCAGAAGTGCCAGCAGGTTTAAAGGCAAAATTGGGTAATTTAAAGATGGCGTCTATTGTTGCATTTTCATCGAGCCAATCCCTAATATATTTAAGGGTAGTATTCATTAGGATGCTCTCAGGTAACACAATGCCTATCTTCCCAACATTCATCTTCGCTAGTTTAATGCATCGTTCTAAGAACAGCACGTTTGATTGTTGTTTGTTACGCCCAATGCCTAAATCAAATCTATCTAGTATGTCTCTCCTGTCAATCGGTGCCCCAAAAGGCGGGTTCGTGACAACAATGTCGAATTTGCCCTCTTGTATATCCCCAACATCTACCAACCCATCATGCTGATAGATATGCGTTCTACCATCTCCATGAAGGTACATATTTGTCTTACAAGCCAAAGCTAGCCTAGCGGTAATCTCCGTTCCGTAAAGGTAGTCGGAAGTTAGCCTTGTCTTTTCAAGGTCTATTCGTTCCTTATCAAGTCCGCTCCTCTTTAGACTTTCAAGAAGTCGCTTGTACGTCATTACTAGGAATCCCCCGCTGCCAAAGGCAGGGTCTATCAGTAGATTCCCTATGCGTGGTTCCAAGATATCCAACATGAAGTCCTTAACCCTATCGGGAGTGAAATACTGCCCTAGCCTCTCCCCTCTAAAGATGCGTGGTAGAAACGATTCGTACGCCAAGCCAACTATGTCTTGTCTGGTTTGTGATATAGCCTTCTGTTCGAGTATCTTTACGATGGCTATTATTGACTCTTGACTCAATCTTATCCTATCGCCCACTTCAAAGATTCGATTAGCTCCGAGTACCGCCGACGCATCTTCAAACATCCTATTTATCTCTGTCAGAGGGTCAGCAGAGTTCTTTATGTACTCCGATGTAAAGCGATTGGCTGTCCTTGTTTGCGTAGCACGTCTTTCCTCTTGTATTCTGGTATATATCAGCTTGTTCACTTCGTCGAAACTGGTGAGGGCATCAAAGCCCTCATTCGCTCTTAATATGTTGTGGCACCTGTCTAGCGCTGCTTTAATCTCTTGAACGCTTTGGTAGCCTTCAATGATGAATTGCCCAGCCTCTTCCTGCTCTTCAGCGCTAATATGTATCTCGGTTAATAGAGATAGTATCTCACTCTTCTTGGGTATGTGTGGTAGCTGTCTTTTTGTCCTTACGTCATATACCTTTGTCAGAATCCCATTTGTTACTACTGCAATCGGGACTACCTTTGGGCTAAATTGCCGAGCATAGGATATCGCTTGTTCCTTCTCGATTTCATCTAGTTGGATGCCGGGCTTTTTAACTTCTATGATGATTAGTGCCTGGTCTTCCTCTTTCACAACGATATCGGCATACACAATCTTCGACTGTCTGCCCAAATATGCCTTTATCGGCACTTCAAAGAATAGCTGGGCATCCGTGTAGCCTAATTCCTTTAGTCGTGGTATTACTATCTTCGCCTTTACATCCTCTTCTGAGTGTAGACCTCTCATTAAAGGTGGCTGTTCAATAGTCATAATGCACCTCACTACATATCCATCATTTTAGCACTTCGCCTTGAGGTATCAATACCCCCTCTTTTGACTTTTGATACAAAATGGGCAGTTGTATAAAAAGTGGGCGAAATGCTAGAGTTTTGATACAAAGCCCCCCCTTATCTTAAGGGGGATAAAGAATTCCCCCTCTTAAGGTAAGAGGGGCTAGGGGAGTTATGAGAAAAATCCTAAGCACCAAACCCCAAACAAATTCAAAAATCAAAGGTCAAAAATTAAAATGACAAGTCAAAATGTAAATCTTTGACCTTTACTTTGTCACTTTGCATTTTTATTTTTACTTTTTGCATTTCAGAGGGATTCCGAATTTAGCCAGTAGGGTACTTACTTTTCTGTGGCATTTTCGTTTATAATAGCAGGAGGTTAATCAAATGCGCTCGCTATCTCGACTGCTGGTTGTTCTGGGCATCTGCCTCGTAGCAACTGCCCAAATGGCTGTGCCAGCGCAAGCCGCGGAAGAAGCACCTTACATCACGCTTTCCCCCAGCCGGGGAGTCCCGGGAACAGAGATTACCATTCGCGGCTATTATTTTCTGCCTGATGAGTGGGTTGATATCTATTACTATCTGGACGCCACTGACAGAATCCGCGTGAGCGAAGTCCAGGCCACCACTGCGTTAATAAGTTTTACGGACACCTTCACCATTCCCGAAAGCTGCACGGGAAGCTACAACGTACTCGCCCAAGGGGATAAGGGCAGCTCTGCCTACGCTGGGTTTACCGTCAAGCCTGGGTTGACGATAAGCCCTGAAGAAGGGGCCGTGGGGACTAATGTTACCGTGGAAGGCCATGGGTTTGCCGAGGACGAGGAAGACATAGAGCTAAAATATTATCTCAACGGCGATGATGAGATAGTAAAGGAGGATATCACCGCTGATGAGGATGGTAGCTGGGAGAAGAGTTTTCTAATCCCCGGTTCGTCCAGAGGGAGCCATAGGATAGACGCCGAGGGCGACGAGAGCCGGTATTACGAGGTTGAGGATGTCACCTTCGAAATAACGCCAGGGATACACATCCTGGATGGACCATCGGGCAGCATCGTAGAGGAGCCATCGGGCAGCGTGGGCGACAACATAACAATGACAGGCAGCGGATTTTATGCCGGAGAGAGAGACATCAAGATATTATTTGCTGGAGAGGAAGCGGTCACGGAAGTCAGGGCCGACGACAGAGGTTACTGGGAGGAAGTCTTCAAGGTGCCCGAGATGCCCACGGACACGTATAGCGTCACCGCCGAGGGAGAGTGGACCAAACAAAGAGATCTCGACGCGCTCAGCTTCGAGATAGAACCTGGCATCCTGTTGTCCCCCGACCAGGGACATGTGGGCATGAACTTGACCGTCACCGGCCGCGGATTTGCCATCAACGAAGATGTGAGCATCATGTACGATGACAGCCAGGTAAAGACAGCAACAACCGACGCTAAAGGCAGCTTTGAGACAAGTTTTCTCGTGTCTGAGAGCAGACATGGCGAGCGGTTGGTAACAGCCGAGGATGCTGCAGAGAACGAGGCTACCACTATCTTCACCATGGAATCAGCCCCGCCGGACATACCGGAACTCATTTCACCAGCCGACGGGGGAAAGGTGGGATTCATAGGTAAAGTAAAGCCGACTTTCGAGTGGGCGGAGGTAGAAGACCTTAGTGGAGTTTACTATAGCCTGCAAATAGCGACCAGTGCCAATATCACCGCCACTGGAGAATTCGCTGACCCCGTAGTCTCCAAAGAGGGCTTAGTGGGAACGAACTATACCCTGGAGAAGAGCGAAGCCCTGGGCTATGGGACCTACTACTGGATTGTGCAAGCCGTAGATGGCGCAGAGAACACAGGCAACTGGACTGCGGTATATTCCTTCCGTGCCGGGCGCTTGCCTCTGTGGGCATTCATTGTTATCATCATGGCAATAGCAGCGGGCATCGGCGCCGCGGTTTACTTTTTGGTAATGAGGCGAAGAATCTACTACTAATAAAGGAACTGTTACGAGGAGGTTGCCACGCCCGACAAGTCACGGCTCAAATTACAAGAATTGTAGGGCTCGCAATGAAAAACAAAATAGGGTAGTATAGAGGGAAAAGGGGGAAATAAAGGTACCGAAAGAAGGAGGCAAAAATGAAGTTAACAGTTATTGGACTGGGACAGTGTGGATGCCGGATTGCTGACAACTTTGCCAGGCTAAATTTCAAGGCGCGTTCTCAGCGCAAGGCCACCATAGCCCCCACCGTCATCGCGGTGAATACAGACCAGGCGGATTTGACCGGGCTAAGGTTTATCAAGGACGACTACACACACCGGGTGCTACTGGGCTTGCGCCAGACTCTGGGACACGGGGTAGGCAAGATAAATGAGCTAGGAGCTCAATTGGCCAAGACGGACGGTGATAAGGTACTGGATGCCGTGAAAGCTAGCCCACAGTTTTACGAGACACATGCCTTTTTGCTCATAGCTGGTGCCGCCGGCGGCACGGGGTCGGGAGCGCTGCCCATAATAGCCAGGGCAGTTAAGGATAGATACATCAGCAAGCCAGTTTATGCCCTGGTAGTTTTGCCTTTCGAGCATGAGCAGACTACAGAGTCCAGAGCCGTATTCAACACCGCTACTTGCCTGAAATCCACTTATGATATAGTGGATGCCATTTTTCTCGCCGATAACCAGAGGTATGTGAGAAAAGATGCCAGTCTCATTAGTAATATGGATAGAATAAACAGGATGATTGCCGAGCCCTTCTATGATTTAATGTGTGCCGGTGAGGTAACTAAGGCCAAATATGTGGGTTCGCGAACGATAGATGCCGGGGACATAATCGCCAGCCTGGAGGGATGGACCACCATTGGCCTGGGGAGAACTGAGCTTCCTTCATTCCGGTTCCCCTGGGAGATAAGGAAGAAAAGTTTCCGCGACAAAGCTCTGGAAAGCTTCAGAGGTACACAAGCCTTAGACGCCACCATCTCTGACCTTTCCCTTACCTGTGACCCCAAGGATGCCGGCAAAGCTATATATATCATATCTGGTCCGGAAAAAGAGCTTAATATGGACATGGTCAAGAGCGTTAGCGCTTACATCAAGGAACTGGCATCCAACGCCCTGATTCGAGGCGGTGATTTTCCCGGAGAAAGACACTTTATCGACGTTACCTTGATATTATCCCAGTTATCCTTTGTGCCCAGGATAAAGGACTTCTACGAGCAAGCTACCCAGTATGCCCAAGAACATAAGGGACAGCTAGAGCAAACTAAGAAGCGGATCGAATCCCTGGCTGAGCTAAGCAAAGACCTGCCCAGCCTGGAATAACACCCCCTGTCATTGCGAGAAGCATAGCGACGAAGCAATCGCAGGGGCCAAACAGATTGCCACGCACCTTTCAGGTGCTCGCAATGACAAAAAGAAAGTGCTCAGGATGACAAGAAGCTGCCTAGCTTTCCCTGAGCCAACCTTTTGCTTCCCTGGGACTAAGACCTTTAGCAGCCTGGGCCACTAAAGCCAGGCTCACGAGAAAATCGTCATGCCCCTCCTGAGGGTCAACGTAAAAGTTCATCATTTGGTTCGGGCGATATTGCGCCCTGGCTCTTTCCAACTCAAACAGGGTCTCCTTATACTCCCGGGAGCCATCCTGCTTATAAAGTTTAAGCCTCCCGGAATTGACAATAGACAACAGCTCAAAACCCATTTCGGATTTGCTCTTTGAGGTAATGACGAATGGGATTACCCTGCTTCCCAGTTCCTTTCTGAGAAAGCTAGCTACAGGCTGACCAATGCCGGTGGCGTCCACCACTATCCTGTGACAGTTCCAGACATTCTTAAGGATATCTGTCATCTGGGTATAAAGCTGGCTATAGGGCGTGCCCGTCCACTGGTATTGTTCCACAACTTTCAACAGTGGCTGCGATGAGTTTATGGCATCCACCTCGGCAATGGTGATTACCGTGGAATCACGCCCTCTTCCCCTATCATTGACAGGAGCATCCCTTCCTGTCATTTCCGGCTCATGCTCCCCGGCCAAATCTACGCCAGCAATATAAGTCCTCTTCCCCTCGGGCTGCGATTGCCTCTGGTGTTCACCCAGCAACAGAGCTATCTGCTGCCGTGATAAGAAGCCCCCGCCGTGTGTGATAGGTACTAAAGCATATTGGGTCCTGAACAGGGGATGCTCCTCGCCTAACCTTTGCTGCTCTGCCTGGACGAACTTGACATAGTCGGGATTGTACTGGCCTACCTCCTGCCAATCATACCTAAAGTGGCGCTTAACGCCGTCCTTTCTTTCCAGTTCCAGGTTAGTCTGCTTCACCTCTTCCAGCAAGGTGCTATTGTCCCATGTAGTGCCATAAAGAATCGTGGTCACGTTGGTAGCCGAACCCATGGGGCGGAATTCCTTGGTATACTTTTCCCTGCTAACATCTTGCGATTCATCAATCTCCAGAAGTATATCGGCGCTGTGGCCCACCACCGAAGACGAGCCTTCAGCCGACAGAAAGGTGGCTTCGGCGTTGCCGAGCTGAACGATATAGCCCATCTGGAGACGATAAATGCCATCAAAGCCAAAGTCATCCAGTCTCTGCTTCAACCTTCCTATAGATATAATGGTTTGAGGCTTAAAGGTCGGGGAGCATTTTATAAGATTGCCTCCCCTGGCCATATATAGCGTTAACAGCAGGACCTCCAGATGCGCTGAAAGCTCGTTTTTGCCCCCTTGCCTGGCAATCTCCACAGAAAAGGTCAGTCCCATTCCCTTCTGAATGGATTTCATAACCGCCTGCGCCACTTCCAGTTGATAAGGTCTTAGCTTCATAACAATAGTAGTAACAAGAATACAGAATCCAGTAGCCAGTAGGGGAATCTTTTGATTACTGATTACTGATTACTATTTCTTGAATTTAGTGCTTATGATTTAAGCTGTAACATGCTTACTTGCTTGCTGCTTTAATTCCGATACCTATCCCTAATGGCACAGCAACTTCGGCCAGGACTTTCTGGATGGCTTCCTTGAGAGACTTCTTTTGCTCCTTGGTAATTTGATATCGGGTTCTTACCAGCCGGGCTATGATATTGGCTGCCTCGAAGTGCAGGTCAATTCGCTCCGGCTGTTCTTCCAAAAGTTCCCTGAGCTTTACTCTGAGAAGGGCAATCTCCTCGTCGATTCCTTCGACATGAGAAGCTTCCTGTAGTTCCAGCTTTTCTGCCTCATCCAGAGCCCGGCCATAGAAACCCCGTGCGCTACTCTTTCCCTTGCCTTTTCCTTTTGCTGCCATAATATTTCCGGGGTCCCCGAAAACTTGTCCTGAGCGAAGTCGAAGGATTCGGAGAACTTTTGGGCTTTTTTACCGAGGCTTTGACCAAGCCATAGACAAGGACGTGAGCTGCCAGGTTATAATCCTGCTTCTGAAGAGCCGCCGGCAATAGTTTCAAACTCAATCTACCTTATTAGTAAGTGTTCAGCCATTCTCTATGTAACCCTGAATGCTTTGATTTTTTGTCACCCTGAGCCCTTCGCGTATTGTCATTCTGAGCGAAGCGAAGAATCTAATTCCTCTCAGGGTAAACTCCGTGAAGGGGCTCAGGGATTCTTCGTCGCTTCGCTCCTCAGAATGACAGAAAGCAAAATGATAACTCATCTTGCCACAAAATAGAACACCTCTAATAAGACTCTTATTCCTTTCACAGCGGGATTTACCCGAACCTCTTGTTGTCATTCTGAGCCCTTTCCCTTTTGTCATTCTGACTCCTTTCCCTTTTGTCATTCTGACTCTGAACAAAGTGAAGAGGAAGAATCTCACCTGCACTCAAAGCAAGCTCCGTAAGGGGAGAATCGCCTACCTTTCATACCATTCCTCACTTAAGTCCTTCCATTCTGGATTTGCCGCTTCAATCAAAGCAATTTTCTTCTTTCGTAGCCATCCTTTAATTTGCTTTTCCCTTTGGATTGCGGCCTTTACATCACTAGTAATCTCATAATATACCAGCCTCGTGATATTGTATTTTTGAGTAAATCCCTTAATGAGCTTATTTTTGTGTTCATATACACGCCGGACCAAATCATCAGTTACACCTGTGTAAAGTGTTCTGGAGCTATTGGTCATTATATAAACGTAATATTGCTTCATTACTTTACCCTTTGCTTAGATTCTTCGTCGCTTCGCTCCTCAGAATGACAGCGGAATGAACCGTTACCTTATTTGTTATCTCATTGTTAGATGGAAGGTCCTATTGTAGCACAGGTGTTCTAAGAGGGCAAAGAGGTTTTGTCAGCTCAAAAGGCAATCTTCAGAAGTGATGCTATCGCCCAGCCGAGAGCACCGCATATCGGGAAGGTCAGAACCCAAGCCAACACGATATTTCTGGTTACTCCCCACCTTACTGCGGAAAGGCGCCTTGTGGCACCCACCCCCATTGTAGCCGCCGTGGCACAATGAGTGGTGCTTACGGGAATACCCAGGCGCGAAGCTATGTCAATGACAGTAGCCGCTGAGGCCTGGGTAGCAAAACCATGGATAGGTTGTAAAGCAGTGATCTTTACCCCCACGGTTCTAATAACTCGCCAGCCGCCCATAGCGATGCCCAAGCTAATGGCTGAAGCGGATACGACAATTACCCACCAGGGGATATTGTCCCAAAGCTCAACCCGCCCCGTATAAATCACCAGCGCCATGGTAATGACACCTATAGGCATCTGACCATCATTCTTGCCGTGGCTATAAGCTAAAAAAGCGGTAGTAAGCCACTGCAGACGGCTAAAGACAACTCTCATCCTGGATGGAGCGCTTCGGCGAGACGCCCAGAGCAGGACAACCATAAGGACAAAGCCGCCTATGAAGCCCAATGTAGGAGCAGCAACCACTGATATACCAATCCGTTCCAGGATACTCCACACCACTGCCTCACTACCCGCCACTGCCATCCCTGCCGCTGCCAGGCCGGTGATAAAGCCATGGCTTATGCTTACCGGCAGACCCAAGCGAGTAGCTATGGTTCCCCAGATGATAACCGCTACTAAACCAGCAATCACTGTTAAATACGAGATTGCCTCAGGGACTAAAATCCCCTTGCCGATGGTTCTGGCAACTTCCAGGCCGGTAGCGGCACCAGCAAAGTTACAAAAGGCAGCCAGTATTATGGCGTTTCGAGGTGAAATAGCCCGGGAGCCAATCGAAGCAGCAACGCTATTGGCAGCATCATTAAAACCATTAACCACACCAAAGCCGATGGCTGCCGCAATTACCACAACCAGCAGAGCGAGCTCAGGCATGCTTCAATACTATACCTTCAAGGACATCGGCGACATCCTCACCTCGGTCAGTGGCGTTTTCCAGGTGACTATAGAGTTCGCGCCATTTGATTACCTCACATGCGTCAGTACGGCAAACCTCGAACAGCTCGGCTAAGGCAGCATGATGCACATCATCAGCCTCATTTTCCAGAGTATTGATCTCCACACACTGCTTAAGAATCCAGGGGAACTGGTCACGGTGACGCAAACGAGATATTGCCTCGTTCAACTTGCGGGCTATCTTAACCACGATTCGGGCTAACTCTCGAGCCCGCTCCGTGGGTTGAGCAATATTATAAAGGTAGGCTGTTCTGCCCGCAGCCTCGATGAAATCCATTACATCGTCCAGGCTATGGACCAGGAGAGTAATATCCTCTCTGTCAATGGGTGTCACAAAGGTACGATGCAGTCGGGCTATTATCTCGTGCGTTATGACGTCGCCTCTATGTTCCAACTCCTTAAGCTCTTTTGCTTTTGCCTCCACGTTCTCGTAGTTGTCAAAGAGGTCAACCAGCTTTTCTGCGGCAGTGACCAGGTTATTCGTCTCTTGTTCAAACAGGCCGTAGAACTCCATATCTCTAGGGATTAATGAAAACCTAGCCAAAGCGCACCTCCTCTGCCGTACCAGATAAGGGGATAACCACGGAAGAGTATTCTTCCAGATTTCTTTTGCCAGGAAAAAGCGATGTCAGCAGGACCAATCTATTCGTGATAGCAACAATATGAGAAACAATGCAGGAATACAAAACCCAGGCCTTTTTACTTCGACACTGGTCAATATACACTTCCCGTCCCAAATTTCTCTTCGGCTACGTCACGGATTATAGCACACCGTAAGAAATTTCTACCATGCCTTGTACTCGCTCATGTGATTATGGTGTTATTCTTCACCCAGTTGTGAGCATTCGTATTCTGTATTCTGGTATAAACACACTTATTTGAATCTTCGCACTTGAAAGCGATAGAGCTTAATCGGCTCGTCGGCTGATATTCCCGCCTTGAGCCGACAAATAGCAATTTGCTCTTCAACGCTATCTACGCTTTCCAGGGCAGGCAGCAAAAGTCCCTTTTTCCTGCCACTCTCCACGATAACACCATATTCCTCGTGGTCAAGCTGGTTGATGTCTGCGACCGGCTCGGGCTTAGTAAGGATATCCACACTATATTCCAGGTCATCAAGCTCAGACGCAGTCACGGGGGGAAAGCGAGGGTCTCCGGTAGACGAGTTAATAGCACAGGCAATGATTTCTTCAGCCACATTAACCTTAGTTGGTTCAAAGGTGCCGATACATCCTCTTAATTGACCATGTTTATGAAGAGAAACAAAAACTCCCGCCCGCTCTTTCATCTCTGGAGTTAACTTCCTCAGTTTGGGTGTTTTACCTTCCCGGATATAGCCTTCCACAGTCTTCTTAGCCAGTTTTACTACAGGATGAAGCCTCTTTGCCATAAAGCACCTCCCTCACACACGGAAATTAAGCTCAGCTCCACAGAATTTACACCTCGAGCCATCTAGTCCTACTACCTGGGTATCATAGCCAATGCGGCGAACGACTGTTTTCCCACACGAATAACACACGGTATTTTCGTAATCGTGCCCCGGCACATTGCCCAGATAGACAAATTTCAGCCCTGCTTCTTTCCCAATCCGATAAGCCCTTTCCAAAGTGGATACCGGGGTAGCCGACAGATGGTTAAATTCGCGCAGGGGATAGAAACGAGTTACGTGCCAGGGAGTGAGCTCACCCAGGTTATCTCGAATCCAGGTAGCAATGTTCCTGAGCTGCTCGTCATCGTCGTTCATCGTAGGAATAACGTTGGTCACCACCTCAACATGCATATTCCACTTTTCCTTAGCCCGTCTGGCGACGTCCAGAATACCCTGCCACCGAGGAATCTTGGCTAGCTGCCGATAGAACCCGTCGGTGAAGCCCTTGACATCTACCCTCCAGGCATCAAGCCAGGGCCCTATTGTATCCAGAGCTTCAGGCGTGGCATAGCCATTGGTCACATACACAGTGTATAGATTATTTTCTTTAGCCAGCCTGGCTGAATCCAGGGTGTATTCCAACCAAATCGTCGGCTCATTGTAAGTCCAGGCAATGCCCTGGCAATTATACATCTTGGCTAGCTCTATCTCTTTTTCCGGGAGCAATTGCTGGGAACCTTGCGGGATATCCACGCAGGAAATCTCCCAGTTCTGGCACCCCTTGCAGTGGAAATTGCATCCCCAGGTACCTAAAGAGAAGGCATAAGTACCGGGGAAGAAATGAAATAGAGGTTTTTTCTCAATATGGTCGGCTGCCATCGAGGATACCTCGGCATAATTCATGCTATAAAGCTTGCCATCCCGATTGATGCGCATACGGCAAACGCCAAGCTTACCGGGATTAATAAGGCACCTCCACTGGCAAACATGACACCTCACCCTACCACCAGGGAGTGTCTCATAGAGCATCGCCTCCCTTTCCATCCCTTATCATTATACCACCACGGACTACCCAATATAATTAAGGCAGCTAGCAAAATCAGCTTCTCATTTTGCTCCGAGTTTTCGCTTCTCTCGCCGCAGCGGTAAGCCAAAGCAATGTCATTGCCAGCTATTTCCCTCTTGTCATTGCGAGCCCTCCTGAGCGCAGCGTAGGATCTCGGGGCATGGCAATCCTCGTTGGGAGCGAAGCGAAACAATCCCACCCCTGATGTCATCCTGAGCATAGCGAGGGATCTCAGTTCACCAATATTGCAGGGTCTGCCCTGAACGTTCGGCTGAGATCATCCTGAGCTTGTCGAAAGACGAGGTGGATTATGAAAAGTACAACTGCAGAACCTCTAGCACCTGCGTCTTGGTTATCAGACCGTCAAAGTAGTCTACAATAGCCTGCAGAACTTCGTTTTTCTGAATGATGCTATCACTATTCTCATCATAATCCCAGGGGTCCCACTCCCCATCACTAACGGTTGGTCCAGAATAACCGCCCGATGAGGGCAGCCTGGCTGTGCCGCCGTTGCCATCCTCAAAATAAAAGTAATAATTGTGCCCCCATCCAACAGACAGGTTCTTGGGACCATAACGATAAACGCCATTAGAAGCTGAGCCAGAATAAAGGCTCATGGTGTAAGGTATCCCGTCTACATACACCTGATTTGTGCTGGGGCTATCACCATCGCTATCATAATAATTGACATAGTAATAGAAGTCGGTTGTCGGCGTGCCGCTTGGTGGCTGAACCGATGGGCTGGATAACTGGGGTGGGTTGTTCGATGTCGGAGCGGTAGTGAAATCCCAGAGTGGGCCCGTAGTCGATGCCGCATGGTTATCCGTAGCGATTACTTTCCAGTAATACTTGGTATTGTAGGCAAGAGTCCCCGGGTCATACGTGGTCCCCGATTGGTCGTTGGAAACCAGTGGCGGAGTTGAACTGGTGCCGAAATAAACATCATAGGTTACTGTATCGCCGGCATCGGGGTCTCCGCCAGTCCAGCTTAAGTCAGCGCTGATTGAGGCACCAGTGGCATGGTTTGCCGGGGATGGGCTGGAGGGAGTATTCGGTGGGTTGTTGGCTGGCGTCTGGGTAGTGAAATCCCAGAGGGGGCCCGTAGTTGATGCCGCGTGGTTATCCGCAGCGATTATCTTCCAATAATATTTAGTGTTGTAGGCCAGGGTCCCCGGGTCGTACGTGGTCCCTGATTGGTCGTTGGAAACCAGTGGCGGAGTTAAGCTGGTGCCGAAATAAACATCATAGGTCACTGTATCGCCGGCATCGGGATCTCCGCCAGTCCAGCTAAGGTCGGCATTGACAGAGACGCCAGTGGCATGGTTCGTTGGTGAAGGGTTAGAGGGAGTATACGGCGGATTATTTGCTGCTCCCGATGTTACCCTGCCTCGGAGGCAGACGTTCCATCCATATCCGCCAAGGTCTTCCCATGCGCCGACATCCCCACATCTGGCATAAGATACGCCAGTCTGTATTGGTGGGTCAACTATGGTCTCTGCGCCCTGGGTTATCAGGGCTTCAATAGGTATAGGGTAATTATAACCCGGCGTGGTCATCCTGACGGCTATGGTGAACGGCTGGCCACTGGTCAGCGAGACAGACGAAGTAAGAGGTATAGAATAGTAGCCGAACTCCTGGCAGGTCCCTGACTGGGAGGTAGCAAGGTTTGTGAGACCATCGCCGATGTCGCCGTCGAGGTAAACATAAATATCATACTCAGCGTTGTTGCCGGTTGTCCAGAAGTCAACATGGGTGAGGCTGCCATCCTGGGTTACGGTGAAGATGTTGGCAATCCAGGCGGAGGGAGCAGCGCAGCCAGCGGCTTCAACCTGACCAACTTCATCCCAGTAGTAAATTGTCTCATTGAGGTCGTAGTCCTTGTAGTCCAGGGAGGCAACCTCACACATGCCTGCTGAGCCATAGCAGAGGTAGAAATAGCCGTTATCTCCCCAGCCGGTTCCCCAGCTATTCTTGACAATCCAGACGCCGGAGCCGCCACCTGCAGGATGCGCTACAGTGTCATCCCAACCGACAACGCAGACAAGATGGTTGACTTCACTATCGGGACAACTAGGCCAGTAATAAATGTTTCCCGCATACATATGAGTACCGTCGGCAGCGTAGGACATAGCCAGAGCCCCGTGGTCGTAAATGGCGTTCTTTATGGGCTCGATCGCATCAGGAGAGGTAGCCTCGTTAGCTATCATACGATAATCGGTGATCATCTTAATACTCTGGCAGCCATCGTCACACGCTTCAGTATTAATAGTCGATGTATTGTATGGCTGACAAGCTTCCAGCCTGCTTCCTTTCTTGGTCAATGTGTCCGCAGCAAGCCATGACCATCCACCCCCCATACAGCGGTCATTGAACAAATACTCCCAGGCTAGGTCGGTACAACAAATCAAGTTCTGCTCGGAGAAATCATATGTGGTGCTGTCCTCGATGAGCGCCCTTGATTCTACAGCCGCCAGCGTGCCATGAGCCCAGCAGGTTCCGCAGGGATTCTGGTTCTTCACCGGGGTCACCTTGCCTGTATCTCTCCAGTCGAATGTACTGGGAAAGGTAGCCGCCGCTCTTGCCGCTTCCACAGGCACTTTGTCCAGGTGGCTCAGGTCCACAGGCGGTGGGATATAGCCATAGAAAGACTCTGGTGACTCCTCCCAAAACTTGTCGAAACTAGGGTTTGTGGGCCTTAGCTGGAATGTCTGACTTTCCTGAGCCCCCAGGTTGCTGATGCCTGCGAGGGGCATAAAGGCAATAGCAGTAAGCACGAGCAGAGAAAAGATTACCTTGAGCCTCTTATCTACATCAGAAAGCATGATTTTCCTTCTTAAACGTTACATTGTGGTTCTCTTTCGTCCGAGCCCCCGTTTCATCGGGGCGAAGAATCTCACTCCGCCGATTCTTAGTATATTCAGGTATATCTACAGTATAACTCAAGCGACTTCAATGTCAATCACCCATTGGTAACAGTGCTAAAGTCCTGCGGGAGATGGGAGGCTGGTTTGCCTGAGGCCAAATGACAAAAAAACCTGGCTTGCTCTGCCATTTCGCACTTCTATTTTTGCTTTTCACATAGATTTGTCCCGACTTTGTCGAGGATACTCGATGAAATCCGCATTTAGAGCTTGGAGATTAAGATTTAGAATTTAGCTCCTTGCGGGGAATAAACCTCCGCCCTAATGCTGCTCCAGATACACCTTGCTCAGGTCGGGAATACCCAGGGTACTAAGCTTAAGCCGAAGCCCAGGCGAAAGGGCCTGCCCTGAGCCTATCGAAACTTGAGGATGAATTATGAAAAGTATAACAGCAGAACCTCTAGCACCTGCGTCTTGGTTATCAGGCCATCAAAGTAGTCTACAATAGCCTTCAGGACTTCGTTTTTCTGAATGATGCTATCACTATTCTCATCATAATCCCAGGGGTCCCACTCCCCATCACTAATCGTTGGTCCAGAATAACCGCCCGATAAGGGCAGCCTGGCTGTGCCGCCGTTGCCATCCTCAAAATAAAAGTAATAATTATGCCCCCATCCGACAGACAGGTTCTTGGGACCGTAACGATAAACGCCATTGGAGGCTGAGCCAGAATAAAGGCTCATGGTGTAAGGTATCCCGTCTACATACACCTGATTTGTGCCGGGGCTATCACCATCGCTATCATAATAATTGACAGAGTAATAGAAGTCGGTTGACGGCGTGCCGCTCTGTGGCTGAACCGATGGGCTGGATAACTGGGGTGGGTTGTTCGATGTCGGAGCGGTAGTGAAATCCCACAGAGGCCCCGCGGTTGACGCCGCATGGTTATCCGTAGTGATTACTTTCCAGTAATACTTGGTATTGTAAGCAAGAGTCCCCGGATCATACGTGGTCCCCGATTGGTCATTGGAAACCAATGGCGGAGTTGAACTGGTGCCGCAATAAACATCATAGGTCACCGTATCGCCGGCATCGGGGTCTCCGCCCGTCCAGCTAAGGTCGGCATTGATTGAGGAACCAGTGGCATGATTTGAAGGCGATGGGCTGGAAGGTGTGTTCGGTGGATTGTTGACTGGCGTTTGGGTAGTAAAATCCCACAGAGGCCCCATAGTTGATGCCGCATGGTTATCCGTAGTGATTACTTTCCAGTAATACTTGGTATTGTAGGCAAGAGTCCCCGGGTCGTACGTGGTCCCCGATTGGTCGTTGGAGACCAGCGGCGGAGTTGAGCTGGTGCCGAAATAAACATCATGGGTCACCGTATCGCCGGCATCGGGATCTCCGCCAGTCCAGCTCAAGTCAGCGGTTATTGAGACGCCGTTGGCATGGTTTGCTGGGGAGGGGTTGCTTGGCATGTTTGGAGGATTGTTTGGAGCCACCACTGGTTCTAGTTGAAGTACGGTAACAGCACGGTGTTGACGACCTTCATAAGTTCCACCCCAGGTCATTTGATGGGCACTGTGGTCCCAGGTATTATTTATATACACAATTTGACCTACTGTATTGTATCCATAACCGAGCATCGTATGGCCCTCGACATGAATAAGCACAGGCCAGCCGGCATCAATTTCAGAACAAAAGTCACTAAAAGTAAATCCATTATTGGGGTTAAGTGGAGCCCGCCCATATATATACTGGGAAAAGTTTGTTAACACGGTATAGCCACACGACTCGACAAATAGTTTCAAGCCATGGCAACCATCGCGCTCGTTGGGCTCGCAACCGGTATAATCGTACAGACGATCACCATTTTTGTAATAGAAAAAGGTCGTGCCGCCATCTTTGTTGTCCAAATTGTACTGATTGGTTCCCATAAAATCGCCCGTGCATTCCCCATGTGTATGCTCTGACCAATTGCCGATAAAGGGGTCGGGAGCGGTGCTGCCAAAATCCACCCAGTAGTCATCCACATGCCCCCTTGTTGCTCGCCCATCTACACCCTGATGCGTGGCGCCTAGTGGACATTCACTATACCATTCGTCAACCCACCATGTCTGCCCCCACACAGAATTGTCCATGGGGCAAAGTCCGCCATTTGTGGGGCCTGCATACATATTCGGATACCCCGTATTATCATAGTAGCCCATCACCATGGCAGCCGAAGTTGCAGAACATCCGTAGCTCCAATCAAAGGCAGGCACATTGGAGAGGACGTTAACTCCCATAGCAAGATTAGGTTCAGGGAGAGTTGCTACCGCGGCCTTGATTTCCGGTGGTCGCCCGGGAACAATGACCTCGTCTATCTCACGTCCCTCCTCGTCAACAAAGGTCCTCACCAAGTAGGGATTGGGGAAATTATCAGCATCAGTCGCAGGACTGGTGGAAGCGAGTTGAGGCTCTTCATCTGATTGAGCAGACGAAACGCTGACGCCTCCAAGGGATATTAAGGCGACAGTAAGAAGGATAACCAAGGAACAAATTACCTTGAGCTTTTTGCTCCGATTAGAAACCATGGCTTTCTACTTCCCCTCATGGGGCTAAGGAAATTTCTATAGTGACAATTTCCAGTATAAATGTTCACCTAAGTTATGTCAATCCTCAAAAACGCCATAGCTTCTCTCCGGCCAAGTTAGCTGGATTACAAGCAAAAAGGGCAGGCTAGGACTGCTCCAGATACACCTTGCTCAGGTCGGGAATACCCAGAGGGCTGAGCTCATAGCCTTTGACATAGGGCTCCACCAGGATATAGTTGGCACCATGGAACAGGGGGAGACAAGGAGCATCATCAACTACCAGTTGTTCGGCTTGCTGGTACATAGCCAGGCGGACAGCCCCGTCCTGTTCTATAGCTGCCTGGTCAAGTAAAGCGTCCAGGGTGGGGTTGCTGTATTCGAAGATGTTAACTTCGCTTCCGGTATAGAACAGGACGTCCAGGAAATTATGCGGGTCGGGGTAATCAGCTACCCAGCCCATTATGAACATCTCGTCCTTCTCTTGCTTCAGGTTATAAATGAAATTCCCTGGTTCCAGTTGCCTCACCGCGATTTCCACACCGAGGTTTCGCTGCCATTCCTGGATGATGGCACCCAGATAACCGGGAATGCTATTGCCATAGCCGTCAACAGTCAGGGTGATAGGGGGCAAGTTCGAGATGTCTCCATATCTCGAGGCGGAGATAAAGTCTTTCGCCTTTTCCACATCGTATTCCGGTCCCTCGAGAGCTTCGTTATAGCCTGGCATTCCCGGCGGCAAAATACCATCAGCTATATTTACCATGTCCCTCAATATCACCTTAGCGATATGCTCTTTATCCACAGCATGACAAAAGGCACGACGGACATTAACGTCGTCGAAGGGAGGTTGGGCAGTGTTGAAGCCAATATAATAAAGGCTAAGCTCGGGGGTTACGGCTAACTCGGGATAAAACGGGCCGGTCTCATCACTCACTCGGTCAATGTAGGCCAGGTAAACAGAAACGACATCAATCTCCTCTGTCTCGTACAGGGTCATGGGCACACCGGACAGAAGATAGACTACCTGTTCCAGTTTAGCCGGCTCGCCATAATAAACCTGGCTGCGCTCCAAAATCAACCACTGCCCTGCTTGCCATTCCTTTAGCTTAAATGGTCCTGTCCCGTCTGGCTCCCGCCACCAGTTTACACCGGATTCCACATTAGCCCTATCAACCACAAAGGCGGTGGGGTAAGCTAGCTTATCCAGGAAGTAAGCCTTGGGAGCATCAATGGTAACCCGAAGAGTGTAATTACCAATTACTTCAACCCCTGAGATTTCCTCCGCTTCTCCCGCCAGCATATCTTTGGCACCGATGATATCGCCCAGATACGTAGCTGCTGTGCCAGAGCCAGTATCGGGGTCGCAAGCTCGCTCCCAGGAGTATTTGAAATCGGCAGCCTCGACCTCCCTGCCGCTATGAAATTTCACCCCCTGCTGCAGGTAGAAGGTATATGTTTTGCCATCGGGGCTTTTCTCCCAGCTCTCAGCAATATCAGGCACTATATTCAGTTCGTGGTCAAGGCGAACCAAGCCAGAGAAGATTTGCATGACGTAGGTATGAGAAGACGTGTCGGCAGAAATCGCCGGGTCAAGCGTTATGGGACCAACATCCCAGAGGCGGAGGACGCCTTCGCCACTCCAATCAGGACTACAACCAGTTGAAGGTGAAACCAGTAAAGCCGACAAAAGGAGAGATAACAAGGCAAGCTGCCAAATTCTTTTCACTGGTCACCTTCCGCAAAAAGAGACTGTAACGCTGCAAACAATTGAGAAGGCCCTTGACAACTCCCTGCCATCTTCTCGAAAGGACACAAGTCTGTGCCATCATAGTTAGAGATATAAGGGACTGTGCTCTTATTACTAATGGTCACCCCTTGCCCTTTCAGCATATCAAGCGCTCCCTGGCTTGCTATGCCAGCATATACCGAAGTTATCCGGGCCTGAAGGCAAAGCATAGCTACGGCCGAGCCCACGATGCGGTCAGCCACCGCAGCATTATGTAAACCTTCCCCCATACCCTGGACAGCCTGGAAAAAGGGGGCTACCCCGCGCTCTCTGGAACTGAAAAGAACCTGTCCTCCCTTCACTATAACGAGATTCCATTTCTCTTCCTCCAAAAGAGAGCGAGCCAACTCAATATCTTCCATGTTACTCCATAAAGCGTTCTAAATAATTGCGCATAAACGCTCGAGATTAAATCCTAAGTCCTAAGCACGAAATCCCGAAACTAGTAGCCAGTAGTCAGAAGCCAGTAGTCAGAAGCCAGCATTCAGAAGATTCCGCTACTGGCTACTGAATTCTGTATTCTTATTACTACTACCTGGCTTAGGATTTTGCATATTTTGCCCTGTCATTTTGCATTTTTATTTTTACTCTTTTAGCTGGTACGCCATGTTGCCCAAGTCAAGTTCCTGGGCAGCTTTTATTTGAATCAGGCTGTCCGTATTATGTATCTTGCCCAGTATATCGGGAGAGCTGACGTTGGCGAATTTACCTATAGGCTTGCTTTGAGCAATCAAATCCAACGATGCCTTGTCAACGGCTACCACATCTGTGGAGGCAAGGATGCCAATATCGGGGACCACTGGCAAACCTGATGGCGTAGCGCAGTCACACAACGGCGTTACATCCTGGACGAAATTGATGAAAGCCGCTTTAGAGTGAAACCGGCTCAGCACCCCGGCGGCAGCGTGAGCCAGATTAACCTGAAATCTTTCTTTCGCCTGGGGAGGTAAGGAAAAAACACCCTCTGGGCAAGCATAAAGACAATTATTGCAATTCATGCATTTCTCGTCATCACGCTTTATTTTCTCTTCAAATAAAGACAAGGCTTCGAAGGCACAAGCTTCAACGCATTGTCCACAGCCCGTACATCTGGAGAGGTCGATGACACCACGACCTACCCTATGTTGAGCAGCCTTTGACTCCTTGGTAACACAGCCCATAGCCACATTCTTGATAGAGCCGCCAAAGCCAGATAGTTCATGCCCCTTCAGATGAGAAAGGACTATCATAGAGTCGGCATCGAAAACCTCCCTGGCTACCTTTATTTTATCTAAAGAGCAATCAGAAACCCGCCTGGGGGTATCCACCCACTCGCCATCATAGCCCTGCTCCCCATCAGCGATAATAATAGGCGCTCCCACAGATTCCTCGGTGAAGCCATTGAAGGCTGCTGTAGCCAGATATTGGCTGGCAGTGAATCTCCCCGCGGGATAAAGAGTAGTGGTATCCGTGACGAATGGCTTACCCCCGACTTCTTTAATCAAATCACACACTCGGCGTACTATCGGCGGGCGAAGGTAAGCGCTACCGCCATATTCCCCCATGTGAACCTTCACCGCTACTGAATCACCCGCCGAGACAACATTGGCTACTCTGGAGAAAAGAGTCCTCAACCCTCTGAGGAAAGCCCTACCCATATCATAGGAGAAGAAGAAAACTTCGCTCTTTTCGCCAGTCCTCATGATACTCACTTGCCCATTAAAACAAATCTTTAGCTTTCAGGCTTAAGTAACTCTTATCACAGACTATGATGTGGTCAAGGACATCAATACCTACGATCTCGCCAGCTTTAACCAAGCGCTTGGTTAGCTCAATATCTTCCCTGGATGGCTCGGGATCACCCGAAGGATGATTGTGCACAAAGATTACCGAAGCGGCGGAGGAAGAGACCGCTTCCTTAAACACCTCACGGGGATGAACAATGCTCGTATCCAGGCTACCTATAGAAACCGGCTTGCAATTTATTAACCTGTTTCTAGTATCTAAACAAATTACCCAAAAATGTTCCTTCTTCTTACCCTTCAACCGGCCCCTCATCTCAGCAGCCACATCCTCCGGGGACTTGAGCACACGCTTGGGTTTATCATCGACATCGACTTCCAGCCTCTTGCTCAATTCAAGGGCAGCTTTAATCTGCGCTGCTTTGGCTGGCCCGATACCTCTCGTCTGGGTCAACTCCTCCACAGAGGCATTAGCAACGCCTTTGAGACTGCCAAACCGGCTTAACAGCTTCTGGCTAGTCATCATGACGGATTCACCTTTAATTCCACGACCCAGGATTAAGGCTAAAATTTCCGGGGCGGAAAGAGCTTCACTGCCCAGCTTAAATAGCCTCTCCCTGGGACGTTCACCAAGGGGTAAATCGTGAACAGTAAAAGAGTCTTTCATATCTTATCTTAAATTGTTGATTTCCCAGGCGACCTTCGCCAAGCCCGTTCCTCCAGAGCCAGAGCACCCCACAGAACCAGTACTGTAGCTAATGCCGCTAATACTCCGATTAAGGCAGGGTGTAGCCATGCCCTCCTCTGAGCTTGAGTTACCGGATTCGACAGTGTTGCCCGCCAATGAGCATCAAGACCATCTATATCAAAACTATAGACCTCAGTCAAAGCTTCATCGTAGGTACTACCCTGCTTCAAAATAGTCAACAATTCGAGCATCTTGTCCTGTCCATAATTATCCAGAAGGTACTCCACAAGGCTATAGCTTTGAGCATATGAAAGGCGAGCTTTTTCGGTCTCGGCAGAAAAGGGACTACACAGGCCACGCACTGAAATGAGCTTATCCTCCAAGATAGCCTCCTGTAGGTGGGAGCGAAAAACAGGGTCAAGCTCGCCCTCGTTATACATAGCTAATCCTTCGTCAAGCCAGATAGGAAGCTGCCCGTAGGGGCTAAAAGTTGCCTGATGAACAACGAGATGTGTCAACTCGTGAACCAGGGCTTTTTTGCCCCAATCGAGGTTGCTCGGAGGAATGCCAATAGCAATTATGCCAAATGCAGTAAAGGCAACTCCCCCAGTCCATTCCTGGGGAAAAATCATAGCCCCCTTTAAATCACTAGTGGAGGCATAAATATATATCTTGATGGGCCTCTCCGGACAGGTGCCAATATCCTGGGTCAACCTGGCAAGCCCTTCCTCACAGACATCCATCAACTCTCGGGCGAAAGAATCCCCGCCTTCATACCAGAAAAGGGTCAATTCACTACCCTGAGGCGCGGTACCAGTCAGGCTCTGCCAAGGATAGCGATCGTCATCGAAATGTGCTATCTCAGGAGAGGTCTCAAATCTGTTTCCATCAGCATCCTCAATCACCCACCAATACGTGACTTCAGCACCAGGGGGCAAGCTCGAATTTCTCATATCCCATACCCAATTAGCCTCTATCCTGCTTGCCGGAGTAAAATCAGCCCAACCCTCACTGATAACTTCAGCGTAGTTCATCCTATCCACCTGGTAATAGAGACGGACATCGACGATATCAACATAGCTTTCAGTCTCAAGAGTGAACACAGCCCGGCTGGGGAAATTTACATCTACATCGCTGTCTATAACTGTAATATCATCCCCGGCTGCGACGAGAGAAGGGATTAAAAGCAAGAGAAGCGCCGAAGCTATTACGCCAATCCGTTTAATCATTTCCCTACTTGAGAACGAAGGTAATCAGTGATAAATCCATCCAGTTCTCCATCCAGCACGGCTTCGGCATCGTGAACCTCGTAATCGGTGCGGTGGTCCTTCACCATTTTGTACGGGTGAAGAACATAACTTCTAATTTGATTGCCCCAACCCGCTTCAATACGCTCGCCTTTTAGCTTGGCTCTTTCCTCCTTTTTCTTCTCGCGGTCAAGAACGAGGAGGCGAGAATAAAGAATCCTCAAAGCAGCTTCCTTGTTTTGGTGCTGAGACCTCTGCCCCTGGCAAGTAGCTACCAGCCCTGTAGGTAAGTGAGTTATCCTGACAGCGCTGCTTGTCTTCTGCATATGTTGCCCGCCAGGACCACTGGACCTGAAAGTATCTATTCGCAAGTCTTCCGGGGCTATTTTGACATCCACCGTACCTTCAGCTTCAGGAAGGACTTCCGCAAGGACAAAGGATGTATGGCGGGCATGGTCGGCATCAAAGGGGGAAAGTCGCACTAACCTGTGTACTCCGTGCTCACCTTTGAGATAGCCATAGACATAATCCCCTTTAATTTCCACGATAGCGCTTTTGATACCGGCCTCTTCTCCCAGAGAGACATCTAAGACCTCGGCTTTATAATCATGCCGCTCCGCCCACCTCAAGTACATCCTGAGCAACATGTTTGCCCAATCCTGAGACTCTGTGCCACCAGCACCAGCATGAAGGGTGATCATGGCATTTCGACTATCGTAATCGCCAGTAAAAAACTGTTGGCTCTCCAACTGTTCAAACCGAGAGTTCAGCTTTTTTAGCTCCAGTTGTATCTCTTCCTTGAGAGAGTAATCTTCTTCCCCGATAGCCAGAACAATCATTTCCCGAAGATCGGCAGTCCTCTTCTCCAGCCCGCGCCAAACACTGACTAAATTTTTCTTAACCCCAAGCTGGCGCATAATAGCCTGAGCTTTAGCCGGGTCACGCCAAAAATCAGGTTGGGCTGACTCTGTCTCTATCCTGGCAATTTCCTTTTCCTTGCCAGGGATGTCAAAGATGCACCATGATGTCTGAAATTTGGCGAAGTAAGGCTTCTAGATTTTCCTTCTCTTCTTGCATCTGAAATACTCCTCAATCGAATAACTTTCCCTGGCAGCTTGGTTCGGAGGTCAACATTCCTCCGGCAGCGAGGTGAGCCAGGCGGGTAGGTTCAGGAAGCCTATACCCGCGGCAGCAGTTTATCACCCATTGTAAAGCCGATGCCAGATCAATCTTATGGCCCACGGAAACATATATTGGCTTCACTCCAGATTTAGTCCTTAACGCCGCTCCAATAAGCTCACCATTATCAAGCAATTCAGCATGAGCGCCCACCTCTTCTCCCAGGGGCTGATGCTGACCACAAAGAATAGATTTTGCACAGCCTATAGTAGGCAAATCAAGAAAAAGTCCCACATGTGAGGCCAGCCCAAGCCTCCTGGGATGAGCAATCCCTTGACCATCGATCAGAATAATATCGGGAATATTACATAGTTTTTCACAAGCAGCCAGAGTCAGGGGACTTTCTCGAAAGGACAATAGGCCAGGAATATAGGGCAATGTAACCTTGCCTTGAGCTACTTCTACCTCGACTATGCTCAACTCAGGATAACGGAGAACTACCACTGCCCCAGTCGCTATGCCCTGAGCATCAGGAGCAGATATGTCAATACCGGCAACAAGGCGCGGGTCGATAACTTTGCTTTCAGTTACTACTTTTTTCGCCAGGCTCAATTGTATTTCCCTTGCTCGGGCAACGCTCACATCCCACCCATGTAATGCATGCACCTTCATATCTTGAATTATAAAGCATTCCACTTTAATAACAAACTTTGAAGTTGCCGATATATAAGGAGCATGGATTTCTTACCAAGAGTACCAGTTTGCTAAAAATGAACCTCCTTGTTATAATCACGGGCGCAATCAATCACCAGTTGCTGAAATGATTATTCGCCCGATTACAGACACAGCTTATGCGCAGATGTTGTCTAGTAGTAGCCTAGGGAACTATCAAGAAGACGTGTTATGGCCAAAGAAATCACCAATAGCGTAGAAGCCCTCGAGGTCGAAGCCGAAAAGATACTCGAAGAGGCAAGAACCAGAGCCAGCGAAATCCTTCTCGAAGCCAGAGAGGAAGCTAAGGAAATGCTTTCCTCTCCGTTGCCCCTCGATGCGGTAAAAACTGAATGTGACAGGATTGTGAGTGAGGCTAGAACAGAGGCCGATGAAAAAATCAAGGACTCTGAGAAGAAAGCTGCTGAAATCGGCATCAATGCTGATAAAAAAGTAAAAAAGCTTACGGAGCTCGTGGTGAATATTGTCACGGGCAGAAGTTAACATGATACCTCTAATCGTCAATACATCTGACCCTATGGCTAAAGTCAGGGTAGTGACTACCAAAGATTACTCCACCAAGACCCTCAAAACCCTTCATACCATTGGTGTGCTTCATGTCGAGGAAAGCGAAGAGCTAAAGCCGGTAGACAAAGAAGCCCTCGAAGTGGAACGAAGGAAAATCGGTGAATTATCAACCAGTATTAACGACATATTGGCCTACATACCAAAAGGAGAAGGAGTGTCGCTGAGAGAGGATGTGGAAGTTATATATACCAGGCCGTTTGACGAAGTTGACAGCGAAGTAAGGTTACTATGTACCAAGCTCAGCAACGTGCACCAAAGAGCTACCAAATTAAACAATGATATTAAAGAACTAACAGAACTAACCAGGTACCTTGGCTCTCTGGAGCGGCAGGCCGATATTCGATTACAAGATTTAAATTTTTCTGGAGGTTATCTTTTTTCCCGGGTCTTCGTGTTTCCAAACGAGTTATTTGAAACTTCATACCCTAAACTTAAAGACTACATACTCGAGAGCCTTTCGGGCACAGTAGAAAACGAGACTGTTTTGTATGCCATTGCCAAAGTGGAAAATCAGGAAACTATAGAGTTTGCAGTCGAGGATGGAGGAGGCAGGATTCTACCGATACCAGGGGAAGATTTGACAATAAGAGAATTTCTTGAAGTAGCCGACGGTAATATTCACAGTCTTGAAGAAGAACTGGCAAAGCTTCATGCCGAGATTGAAAGTAAAACCAGGGAGAATCTAGAAAAGCTCGTCCTTTTCAGGGAGGCATTATCAGCCGAAACAGAAAGGCTAGCAGTTTTAGCCAAAGCCTGTGAGGCAAAATACGTCACCTTGATCGAGGGATGGGTTCCAGAGAGTAATATCGAACCTACAATTTCCGAACTCAGGGAGAACGTAGGCTACGTGTTCATTGACACAAGAAAGCCAGAGCAGGCAGAGGAGCCCCCCACCAAGATGAGGAATGCAACTGCGGTTAAGCCGTTCGAGGTCATTGTGAACTTATTCGGTACCCCAAAGTATAGGGAATGGGACCCCACCCCGATAATAGCATACTTCTTTGCCATTTTTTTTGGTATTATGCTGGGGGACGTAGTATATGCTGCCCTCCTCATACTATTTGCAAGGCTTGGCCTGCGACTTCTAGTTGATGATCCTAAAACTGAAGGTTTCAAGCTATTCCAAAGGATAATTTACATTAGTGGTGGTGTTGGTTTGGTTGTTGGTCTGCTTACGGGAAGCTATTTGGGCGACTTCTACCGGTTCTTTGGAATCGAGAGCCCAGCACTTGCCGGATTTATTCAGGAAATATTTTCAGCCCCCGTGAAATTCATACAATTCTCATTAGTAATAGGTCTGGTTCACATAAACATAGCCCATGTGCTCGCACTTATTAAAGGAATAAAGGAGAGGCAGAAAGCGATAGTGCCCAACAAGGTCGGGCTATTTATGCTTCAAATTGGTGCAATACCCTTGATTATGGTTTACATACTTGGTGTGGATATCCCCTGGTTAACCGGGCAAATACCGATTATACTGATGTCTGTTGCAATTACAGGACTAGTATTAATTATCGCCTCCTCCCTGATGGAGAAGGGCGCTTTCCTGGGTGGTATCTTCTGGCTCTTTGACGTCACCGGCATACTGGGCGATGTTATGTCATATGCCAGGCTGGCAGGTGTGGGGCTGGCTACATATTACCTGGCATACTGCTTTAACCTGATAGCAGATTTATTATACGGAATGATGCCTGTCGGAATAGTCCAGGCTATCGTTGGCAGCTTAATATTTATATTAGTTCTGCTTGCTGGACATGTACTGAATTTAGCTCTCAGCGCCATAACATGTTTTGTGCACTCCCTCAGGTTATGTTTTGTGGAGTTCTTGTTCAAGTTCTATGAAGGAGGCGGCAGGGCATACAGCCCATTTCGGTTGAAGGCTCGACCTGTATTTGTCAAAGTGTGAACGCAGTTAAAAAATACATAATTGACGGAGGTGTAAGATGCTAATCAGCCCCGAATCCCTGGCAGTTATCGGAGGCGCGATAGCCCTAGCCGGAGGTCTGGCTGGCTCAGCCATAGGTATCGGTATCGCCGGCTCGGCTGGAGCAGCTACGCTGTCCGAGGAACCAGGACAACTCAGGAATGTCATCCTCCTGGCATCGCTGCCGATGACTCAGACCTTCTATGGTCTCATAACATTGATACTGATTCTAACAACGGTAATTCCCAACCTCGGTGAAATGTCCAACGGTGGTGGCATGGGTTTCGCAGTATTGGGCATTGGTGTCATAACTGCCGCTGCTGAAGCGTTCTCAGGAGCATACCAGGGCGCTGTGTGCGCTTCGGGTATCTCACTTTTGCCCAAGACAAAGGGACGGATATTGACCAACTCCATGATGTTAGCCGTGTTCGTCGAACTGATAGGCGTGCTGGGACTGGTATTCGCCATAATGGCACTGGCCTTGCTAGGACTTTTTTAAGGCATCTAAAATGGAAAAAATAAGTGAAGCCGTTGTCAGCAAAGTGAAGCTGGACGCCCAGAACATAATAAGAGAGGCTGAGGAGAAAGCGCAAGAAGAGATAGAGAAAGCCAAAAGGCAGAGGGAAGTGAGGTTCGAGGAAGAGAGAGGCAGAATGCTAGGAGAGGCAGAGGAGGAGGTCGCTAGAATTTTGGCTCAGGCCTCTATCAAAGCGCGACAGCAGCTATCGAGTGCGAAAGCTGACACAATCGCCAAAATAATTGATGGGGCGCGGAAGGAATTGCCCCAAGTTTCAAGCGACGAAACCCATTTCCTAAACTTGATCAGGGAAGCTATAGAGGGGCTCGGCGTGGATAAAGCCAGAATTTATGTTTCTCCAAAAGATGTGGGCAATGTAAAAAGGTTTCTTAAAGCAGATAAGGATTTATCCGGCAAGATAGTAGAGGTCAGGGAATCCAATTGCCTGGGAGGGGTCATAGCCGAGGACCTTGAAGGAAAGCTCAGGATAGATAACACTTACGAAACCAGACTCGAGATGCTGCTACCAAAGTTGCTGCCCAAGATAAGCGAGGAACTCTTCGAAGCTCCCTAAAGGAATGTCGTGCTTAGTCCAAAATACGCGTTTATATCAGCTTGTCTGAAAGGAGAGGAACCTAAAACCGTCACCTCCGAACATATAGATAAAATGATGACAGCGCCCAACCTCCAGGATGCGCTGGCAACCATCAGAGAAACCGATATAGGAAGCTATCTGGAGGAATTACCTGTTAAGACTTTTGATTATCTAGATGAATGCTTGTGGGGTTATCTCGCGCAGCGCATCCGATATGTAGAATCATTTAAATTCCTGCCCAAAGAGATACCGGAGGTATCCAGAGCATATGTGGTGAAGTATGACGTCTCTAATATTAAAGCTGCTTTACAAGGCATCTCAGGTGGTAAAAAGGCCAGTATGATACCGGTCGGGATTATCCATAATAATGCATTGCTAGACGAACTTTTTAACGCTGAGAATGTAGATGACATCATCCAGCTACTCATCCAGTGTAAACTGGGAGATTACATACCTGCCCTGGAACAATACAAAACAGATAAAAGCGCAAAGTCGAAGCTCCTTGTTGAGGCTAACTTAAACAGTGAGTATTATAAAAACATGTTAAACATGGCAAGAAGAATAAAAGATGGCTCTGTACTTACCCAGGCCTTCGGCTTAGTGATAGACCTGACAAACCTGCAAATTGCCTCAAGGGCTATAATTGAAGGCATAGGACCTGATGCTGCTGAATTTATTATTGCCGGCGGCTACAGGATTACAGACAAAACCATTAAAGAATTACTACCCCTGAAACTGACCGATATACCTGCCAGGCTGGAGGATACACAATATCGGGATATAGCCAATGAAGTATCCGCTAATTATGATAAAACCAAAAGCATCACGGCTGTAGATGAAATTATCGATAAGCATAAGTTCAGGATACTCAAGGAAATGTTATCACCAAGAGTGCTATCCCCGTTGGTGATGGCCTGGTATTTAATCCTTAAAGAGGTTGAAATACGCAACTTGCGGCTAGTTCTAAAAACAATAGTCGATGGTGTTCCAGTCCAAGAAATAAAGAATTATTTGGTGCTGTGACAAGATGCCTATCCAACAATTAGATATAGCTGTCATAGGAGACGAAGAGCTGGTCAATGCAATGAGGTTGGCTGGTATTAGTAAGCATTACACGATAAAGGGCAATCATGATGTCCGTGAAAAGGTAAGGAAAGCTCTAACCGAGTTGCTAGCCAGGCCTGATATTGGCATAGCAATTATATTGGAAGACTATGCAGAATACGTTGAGGACCTGGTGACCCAGGTTAAAAAAGGGAAGAGAACGACTCCCGTAATTGTCGAAGTCCCCTCAAAGTTTGGCACAAAGTACCCGGATATTAGGGGATATTACAGGGCACTTATCAGGGAATCTATAGGGTTTGAAGTAGAAATTTGAAATTATAGCAAAGCAGGAGATTGAAGATATGGGCAAAATATGGAGAGTTTCAGGACCCCTAGTTATCGCCGATGCCATGAAAGGTTCCCAGGTTTATGAAATTGTCGAGATAGGCGAAGAAGGGCTTATCGGGGAGATAGTAGGACTGGAAGGGAACAGAGCGATAATTCAAGCACACGAGGATACCCTGGGATTGAAAGTTGGCGAGGTGGTAAGAGGAACGGGAAGAATCTTAAGTGCAGAGCTGGGCCCCGGACTTGTGGGCTCTATTTACGATGGGCTGCAAAAATCTTTACTTACCATGGGTGAGAATATTGGCCCGTTTATAAAACGAGGTGCCAAAGCTTCAGCTCTTCCCCGCGACAAAAAATGGCAGTTCACACCTAAAGTCAAGGTCGGGGATGCCGTTAGCCAGGGGGATATAATAGGCGTAGTGCCCGAGACCAATCTAATAGAACACAGGATAATGGTGCCGGTGGGAATCAAAGGCACGATAAAGGAGATACGCCAAGGCGACTACACTGTCGAAGAGCCTGTAGCTTGGATAGAGCATGATAGTGAAGTAAAAGAACTCACGCTGATGCAAGAGTGGCCAGTAAGAAAGCCCAGACCCTATAAACAGAGGTTCGACCCTTCGGGCTTGCTCACTACTGGCATGCGAATTTTGGATTACATGTTCCCTTTAGCTCTTGGTGGCAAGGCTTCGATACCCGGGGGCTTTGGTACTGGAAAAACCGTTGCCTTGCAGCAGTTGGCTAGATGGGCTCAGACACATCTGAACATCTACGTTGGCTGCGGCGAAAGGGGTAACGAGATGGCGGACGTGCTTACTAGCTTTAGAGAACTCAAGGACCCTAACACAGGAAGATTGTTACAAGAGAAAGAGATCTTCATAGCTAACACCTCTAACATGCCCGTTGTGGCCAGGGAAGCAAGTATTTTTGTTGGCATTACTATGGCCGAGTACTTCCGGGACATGGGTTACGATATTTTGGTGGTTGCCGATTCAACTTCGAGATGGGCTGAAGCCATGAGGGAGATGAGTGGAAGACTGGAGGAAATGCCAGGGGAGGAAGGCTTTCCTTCATATATGGGCTCTCGGCTTTCCTCTTTTTATGAAAGAGCGGGAATGGTTGAATGCATAGGCAATCCTGAAAGAAAGGGCTCAGTAACAGTAGCCGGTGCTGTAAGTCCCCCAGGAGCTGACTTCAGCGAACCGGTAACCCAAAACACACTTAGAATAATAGATGCCTTGTATGCCTTGGATGT